>Ga0208459_1000059_pt1 | contig 143005 bp, 116 predicted proteins | sample AD_UKC087_MetaG_FD_184433 | JGI IMG/M metagenome (GOLD analysis project Ga0208459, IMG submission 184433) | Active sludge microbial communities of municipal wastewater-treating anaerobic digesters from USA - AD_UKC087_MetaG (SPAdes) (version 2) | ecosystem: Engineered > Bioreactor > Anaerobic... | reverse complement strand
AAGCCGAACGGATCCGCAGGACTTGGGGATGGATCGCCTCGCAGAGGCCTTTCCGTACGGATGCGCCACTCCCATTCGCCATCCCCAAAGCTCCGTTGCACTACGCTTTGAGGCTGCCACCCACATGCCACGATATTTTCACACACACGTGGTGGCAGCGGGATGACACGGCCAGGTGAAAGAGATATGCTGTCGGCTCGAAGAGCGGTCGAGGAGGCCGCCGGCAGACAAGACAGCCTCTGCTTGGGAGTGGCGAGATGCTGGGCGCCATCGCGGGCGACATCGCGGGATCGGCCTACGAGAGCAGGCCGACCAAACGCAAGGACATACCGCTGTTCGGGCCGCTGGCGACCTTTACCGACGACACGGTCCTGACGGTGGCGGTCGCGGATGCGCTTCTGGGCGAGTGCAACTACGAGCATGCCCTGCGAACCTACACCCGCCGGCATCCCTTGCGCGGCTACGGCGGCCATTTCCTCCAATGGGCGGCGGCGTCGCGCATGGGGCCATACAATAGCTTCGGCAACGGCTCGGCTATGCGCGTCAGTCCGGTGGCATATGCCTTCGATTCAGAGGACGACGTGCTGCGCGAGGCCGCCAGGACAGCCGGCTGCACGCACAACCATCCCGAGGGGATCAAAGGGGCCCAGGCAACGGCATTGGCGGTGTTTCTCGCTCGAAAAGGCGAGAACAAGGAGTCGATCCGCAGGCATGTCAGCGAGCGTTTCGGCTACGACCTTTCTCGAACCGTCGACGAGATTCGGCCCGGCTACGCGTTCGACGTGACCTGTCAGGGCTCGGTGCCGGAAGCGATCATCGCCTTCCTGGACTCTTGCTCCTACGAGGATGCCGTACGCAACGCGATCTCGCTGGGCGGCGACAGCGACACCCAGGCCTGTATCGCCGGGGCCATCGCTGAGGCGCACTATCGCGACATCCCCGCCGAGTTCCTCCGACAGATTCGCACGCAACTGACCGAAGACCTCTGGGACACGACCCTGCGATTCTACAGGCGCTGCGGCATCCCAGCGATCCTCGAACGCATTCAGACACTGGACTCGGCGTAGCTTCCTGAGTCAGGGCTTTTCGATTGATAATCCGCGCCGATCAAGGTATCACAGGGCCATGAGCTGGCACTTGGCCGCTCCAACCTCGATCCATTTCAGCGTAGAGGAGAGCCTTCATGGACAAGCATATGAATCGACGCGAATGCCTCAGGGCGCTCGGGCTGTCAGGACTGACGGCGGGACTCGGATTGACCGGCGCGCCGGCGTCTCACGCTCAAGGCGTTGGGGAATCGAGCGGGTTCCAGAGTTCGGTCATCGACGCTCACAAGGTCCAGGACATGCGCACGGCCGCGACGATCGTCGACGGCAAGGTGATCCAGCCACAGCGAGAGTTGCCGATCCTCCACCAAACCGACGTGCTTGTGGTAGGAGGCGGCTCTGCCGGCGTCGTGGCTGCCATCGCCGCCAGGCGAGCCGGCGCCAGCGTCACGCTGGTTGAGCGTTACGGCCACTTCGGAGGGCTCTGGACCGGCGGGCTTGTCGTGCTGATCATCGGGCACATCGTCAAAGGCGGAAAGCAGGTCTGCCAAGGCATCGGCGAAGAGATGATGCGGCGGCTGGACAAGCTCGACGGCGCGATCATCGACCGGCGTCCCGGCGTCAGTCCCACCGTCGACGCCGAGGCCGCCAAATACATGATGGTCGAGATGATCGAAGAGGCAGGCGTCGACGTATTCCTTCACTGCTGGGGCGTCGACGCCATCGTCACCGAGAACACCGTGCGCGGCGTCGTCTTCGAGAGCAAATCGGGCCGGCAGGCCATCCTGGCCAAGATCGTGGTCGACGCCACCGGTGACGGCGACCTGTTCGCCGCGGCCGGGGCCGAATTCGAGCATCGTTCGCACAACGTCGGTCTCGTCTCGCGGATCGGCAACCTCGACCGGATCGATGCCGAGAAGGCCGGGCAGGCTCCGAAACCACGGCGCCTCGGGTCGGCCACTCCTGTGCCGGGCGTCAACTGGGTCAATCTGACCGGGCCGGAGGTGGATGGGCTCGATATCGCGACCCTGACGCAAATGGAGATGAATCACCGCAAGTTTATCTGGAACAACGTCCAGAGAACCCGCCAGACGCCCGGATACGAGAAGGTCTATCTGGTCGAGACCGCACCGCAGCTCGGTGTACGTATCACTCGCATCCTCAACGGCCTGAACCGCGTGAGGCTGTCGGACCTGAGAGAGGCGACGAAGTTCCCCGACGTGGTCGGCGTGGGCGGTTCCTCGGGAGCGACCCACGGCGAATGGCAGATTCCCTACGGGGCTCTGGTCCCCACGAAGGTGGACAACGTGCTGGCGGCCGGCCGCTGCATCAGCGTCGACATGGGCATGGCCGACCTGGTGCGTCTGGTGCCCAACTGCTTCGTCACCGGTCATGCCGCAGGCGTTGCGGCCGCGGTGGCCGTGAGGGACAATTGCCGGCCCCGCGACGTGGACATCGCGAAGGTCCAGAAGGTCCTCCGGCAGCAGGAGGCCTATCTCGGGTGAACAACCCCTTAGAGCCCAACAGCGAGTCGGGTAGAACAGAGGCCGCAAGACGCCGCCGCATCCGATGGCTCGTCCGCGTTTCGTCCCTGGTCGTCGCTATCGTCCTGCTCCTGGCGGCCAGGCAGACGCGATGGCCGGTGCTGGTCCCAGCGTTGAGTCCCTTTATCGCCGTGGGCTCGATCCTGGCGACGCGGGCGTTTGCTGTCACGGCGTGTCTGGGATTGGCGGTGGGCTTGATCGCGATGCTGCGGCCGCGCTGCTTCTGCCGATGGGTTTGTCCCCTGGGCCTGTGCGCCGATGGCATGAGCTACGTGGGCCGGCGCTGCGGCCGAAAGCCTGCGAAGCTACCCTCGATCGGCCGATGGATCGTGTTGCTGACCCTGGCGAGCGCCTGTCTGGGCTATCCTCTGCTGCTGTGCTTGGACCCGCTGGCGATGTTCTCCGGGGCATTTGGGATCGCAGAATCGCGGACAGGCTGGCTGACAGCCCTGCCCCTGTTGCTGGTTCTGACGACGAGTTTCGTATGGCCGCACATCTGGTGCAGCCGAATCTGCCCCTTAGGGGCATTTCAGGACATGCTCGCCTATCCGCTGCGACGCGCCCGCCAGGCCAGGAATCAAGCCGGCGGCAATCGCTCATCGTCGCGATGGAATCCACCGCTGGCCAGACGGACGGTCCTTGGCGTGGCCGCCGGCGCCGCTCTGGCCGGAATTGCCCGGTCCAGCCAAGGCTCCACGCCACGGCCACTTCGTCCGCCCGGCGCGATCGACGAGCCGGAGTTTCTCGGCGTCTGCGTTCGCTGCGGCAACTGCGCCCGGGCATGCCCTACCCACATCATTGAGCCGTCTCTCGGCCGTCACGGACCGGCAGGTCTTCTGACGCCCATCCTCCACTTCGAAGAGAGTTACTGCCTGGTCGATTGCACAAAATGCACGCAGGTGTGCCCCAGCGGCGCGCTGGTGCGGCTGTCTCCCGATGGCAAAGCCAGCAGACCGATCGGGCTGCCACAGGTGGACATGAGTGTGTGCCTGCTGGCAGAGGGTCGCGAATGTACCGAGTGCGGCAGGTGGTGCCCGCACGCCGCGATCCGCTATGCTTGGTCGGAAACCGAATACACGCTGATCCCGGAGATCGACAGCCGGAAATGCACGGGTTGCGGCGCGTGCGAGGCGGCTTGTCCCACGAAGCCAAACAAAGCCATTGTCGTTAGGCCAATCGGAAAGGCGGCAGGTTACTGAGCTTTTGAAATCCGCGTCACTTGTGCCTTTTCTTTCTCGTCTGAGGCTTGCGGGCAGACGTGCGAGCCTTTTGTCGAGGCTTGCGGTCTGAGTCACGCCGTGACTTGCCTCGGCCCTCGCCCAGAGGGCTGACGGGGGCAAGGTTCAGCTGGCGTCCCGGCACGTTGACCGAGACGATACGGACGCGCATGGGCTGGCCCAGATGGACCTCATGGCCGCTGCGCTCGCCGACGACGCACTGAGCGGCCTTGTTCAGCAGCCACTTGTCAGGCCCGAGGTCTTCGAACTTGATGAGACCCTCGATTCCGAATTTCCGCGACTGAACGAACAGGCCAAACCCGGCCAGTCCCGTCACGACACAATCCAGCTCTTCCCCGATTCGCTTGCTGAGCATTTGCAGGGTCAGCACGGCGACCAGGTCGCGCTCGGCGTCTTCGGCCCGCTGCTCGGTAAAGGTAATGTGCTTGCCCACCGCCGCAAGGTCCTGACCGGCAGCCACCTGCTTGGCGATGTCAATCCGATCCTGGAGGTGGAACTGCAACTGGCGATGCACCAGCAGGTCCGCATAGCGGCGGATCGGGCTGGTGAAATGGCAGTAGTGCGTCGATGCCAACGCGTAGTGACCGATGTGCAGCGGCGCGTACTGGGCCTTCTCAAAACTCCTGAGCACGATCAAGTTGACCGCCAGCGCGCGTTCGGCGTCCTTGACGGAATCCAGCAGGTCCTGGATCGCCCTGCGGTCCGGATTGCGGGGCATCGGGAACCCCATCGTTCGCAGCAGTTTGGAGAGATTCCTGATGCTCAGCGCATCGGGCTCCGGGTGGATGCGGCGCATGAACGGCACATCCAGGCGGTCGAGCAGTGACGCGACGGCGTCGTTGGCCTCGACCATGAACATCTCGATGATCGTGTGCGGATAGCTGTTGTCGGCGGGATGGGCGTCCACGACCTGGCCCGACTCGTCAAAGTCCAGCTCGGGCTCGGGCAGGTCGAGATGAAGCATGCCGTTGTCCGCCCGGCGTTTCTCGATCCACCGGGCGAGCGCCTCCATTGTGCCGAGCAACTTGATGACCTCGGGCTTGGCGCCTTTGGTGTGGCCCTTGAGAATCCGGTCGGCCAGTTCGTAGGTCAGCCGGGCCTTGGAACGGATGATACTGTTGGCGAAGCGGCGATGCAGAATCTTCCCTGCGTCATCGTACGTAATGTAGACGCTCTTGGCGAATCGCGGCTGGTCCGGCTGGAGGCTGCAAATACCGTTGCTGAGGACTTCCGGCAGCATGGGAATCGTCTTGCCCGGCAGGTAGACGCTGTTGCCTCGAAGGCGGGCCTCCTCATCCAGCGGCGAGCCGGCCGGGATAAAGTGGCTGACGTCGGCGATGTGCACGCCGAGCACCCAGTTGCCGTCGGTGTCGCTGTCCAGGCTGATCGCGTCGTCGAAGTCCTTGGCATCCGGCGGATCGATCGTGACGATCATCTTGTCGCTGATGTCCTCTCGCTCGGCGCCTGGTTCGGCGCCGAAGGCCGCGGCGGCGCTGCGCGCCTGTTCCAGGCACTCCTCATCGAATGCTCCCGGCAGATGGAACTGCCGCAGAACCGCTTGGATTTCCGTCTCGTACCGCCCGGCGCGGCCGAGCACCTCGACGATCACACCCCGCGCCAAGTATTGCTCATTCGGATACGACAGGATCTCGACGACAACCTTGTCTTTCTCCTTGGCGTTCTTGGCCGCGACGTCTTCGACGACAATAGGCTCGATAAACCTGCTCCCATCCGGCTGAACGATCCACGCCTCCGGATGCCTGGTCAGGGTCCCGACGAACTGATTGTCGGCGCGTTCGAGCACCTCGATGATCTCACCCGTATACCGGGTCTCGCGTCCCCGCACGCCTTTGCGCGTCGCCTTGGCAAGGACGGTGTCGCCGGTCATGGCGTCGCCTGTGCTGTCGGGGGGGATGAACAGATCGCCGTGCGCATTCGCTTCGAGCGGCACGACGAAGCCGAAACCTTTGGCGTTCTTGCGGAAGGTGCCGACAATCTGGCCGGCCATGGAGGGCAGAGTCACGAGGTTGCCGCCTCCGATGACGACGTGCCCGGCGCGGCGCAGCTCTTCGAAGGCCGCTTTGAATTCCGAATAGGCGTCCGACTCCACGCCCAGCGCTTTGGCCAACTGCGCCACCTTCACAGGGGTGTAATCGGCATGCTGGAGCAGCTTGACAATCCGGTCTCGATACACGTTCGGCATAGGCCACTCCAATGAAAGCAGCACCCAACCGACTGTGTCATCGATTGGGTGCTGGCGTTTTCCTGCCGCGCCATTCTATTCGCAGGCCACCTGGCCAGCCGTCGGGCCGGCCGCAACGCTCCGGCTAACTGGTCTGCTGTTTAGCTTTCAGCGCGTTGAGCCTCTTGGCCAGCCGGGATTTCTTTCTCGCAGCGGTCTTCTTGTGCATCGTGCTGGTGGAGGCCACCTTGTCGAGCTTCTTGACCGTCGCCCGGAATTCCGCTGTCGCCTGTTCGACGTTGCCCTCGCTCAAAGCGGTTTCGAGACGCTTGACCTGCGTCTTGACCTGGCTCCTGCGAGCCCGGTTGATCGTTCGTTTCTTGGCGTTCTGCCTGACTCTCTTCTTCGCTGATAACGAATGTGCCACGTTGTTCTCCTGGTCGTTCCCAAAACGCTACTGCAAAACTCACTGAGAGGTTGGTTCCCTGAATCCGGCATCGCCGCCCGGGCCGTCGGGCCCGGTCGATTTCAGCTCGGCCCGAAGCCGATCCACCCGCTCACTGACATCCTTGTACCCGAAATCGAGCTGGGCGATCCTCCGATACAACTCCAGCGCCCGGTCCCGGTCACCCTGCGACTCGTGCGCCAGGGCGAGATTATACCGCAATTCTTTGGCGATTGCATCATCTTTTATTTCGTAGGAATCGATGGCGCGGGAAAAAACATCGATGGCGTCGGCGTACCAGCCCTTCATGAAGAAGCAGTAGCCGATCTTGTCCATGGCGGAGATCCGGCGGCGCGGGTCCTTCTGGGCGTCCTGGAACAGCGGAATGGCCTCATTGTAGCGCTCGTTCCGCATCAACCGCAGCCCGTATTCGTATTTGGCGGACAGGTCTGTGGGGTAGTGCTCCACGCAAAGCCGGTAATGCTCCAGCTCCGTGCGGGCGAGGACCTCGGTCAGTTCCCTGACGCCGGCCTGGGCCGCAGCATCGGACGGTTCGGCCTTTAGCCGCTTCTTGGCGGCCCGGAGCCTGCGCCGGCCCTGGCGGATGCGGAGCAGGCCCGCCCGCTCGGTAAACCGAAAGTCCTTATGGCTCTCGGCCGAGTCGCTGAGCAACTGGATCGCCTCGTTTTCGGCGTCATCCTGCTCCAAATCCGCCAAGGCATCGGCCAGATTGAAGGCATTTTGGGCCACGTCCGGGTCCTTGGCGTAGGCCCGCCGGGCCTCCTCGACGGCGCTGAGCCGGTAGTCCTCTGTCTTGATCATCCGGTCCTGGGCGTACAGTCTGGCCTGTGTCTCGCGGTCCCGGATCGACTGGCGGAAGTCGCCCTCGACGCCGTACTTGCCTTTGGACATCGTCAATTCGGCCGAGAGGTTCTTGAACTCGTCGGCCAGCTCCTTGTCGTCGGGCTTCATCCGCACGGCCCGCTGACAGGCCGCCACCGCCTTGTCGTACTGCCCCATCGCCTTGTAGCAGTCCTTCAAAAGGACATAGGTTTGCAGGGAGGGTTTCTCAATGGCGTTGTTGGTCTGGAAGATCAGATTGGCAATCCAGTGCGCCGTGCGGTGGTATCCGCCGTCGACCGCCGCCTTGAGCATGGCTTCGGCATAGGGGGTGTGGTCGGGGTCCTTCGCGAAGAGATACTCGGCGTTGAGCATCTGTTCGAGCGGAGTCCTGCCACGCAGGCGCCTGACGCGCTCGACCATGGAAGGCTTCTTGCCGCCCCGCCCTCGTCGCTGGAGCCCCAGCTCGCACAGGGGCAGGTGTCCCTCTTCGAGCGCGTCGGGAGCTCGCTGAAGGCCTTCGAGGTACATCTCAATCGCGTAGTCGTAGTTCTTGCTCTCCGCGGCGCTGCGCGCCTTCTCAAAGAACGCCCTGGCGGCGGCCAGGTCACCCTGGTCCGACGGGGCGGCCGGGACAGACTCCTCCTGTTCTGCTCCCGCCGGGTCCTGAGCCTGAGGCGGGCGCGCCGCATTGACGCGAGTCCGCTGGGGTCGCGCCTTGGCGACGCCTGAGACGGCGACGGGCGTTCCGGTGCCGGCGCGTCTGGCAGCCCCAAGCTTGCCGGCCAGGCGTTTGAGGTCTTCCGCCAGCATGAGATCGTCAGGCTTGAGCCGTGCCGCACGCTGGCAGGCGGCCACGGCGCGCTCGATCTGCCCGATCGCCTCGTAGGAATCCTTCAGCAGGATGTAGACAGCCGCCGAGGGTCTGCGGGCATTGTTGTTGGCCAGGAACATCAGGTCCGCCATCCACTTGACCGTTTCGGTGTATCGACCCGCAACGGCGGCGCGTAGCACCGCTTCTCCGTAGGCCAGATGCTGAGGGTCCTTGGCGAGAAGGTACTCGGCGTTGAGCATCTTCTCCAGCGGCGTGTCACCCTCTGAGAGCTTCTGCTCGACCTCTTCGAGTGATGGCTTGGCCCCGCCCCGCTCGTCGCGCCGCAGGGCCAGGACACGAAGATCTATGTGGCCGCCCTCGACCGTGTCGGGACTGTGTCGCAATCCCGCCAGATACGCATCGATGGCCCGGTCGAAATCGCCCGCCTCAAAAGCCTGGCGAGCTCGTTCGAAGTGGGCCTCGGCCTGCGCTTGTGCTTGAGCATCCGGTTCGGGCATAGCGGCAAGTGGATTATCACCTCACATGGTATACAACTAACCAACTGTAGTATTCGACCTGATTTTGTCAACGAATAAATGCTTGCGTCTGCCATACCCCCGCGTTATAAGAATTCGTTCGCCGGTTATCTGACCTTGCGGGGTTGCAGCCGCCACGATGGACACGTCATTTAGGAAGAAGCAGGTATGCAAACGGCTCTGGAGCAGTACGACCCTCAGATCTACGAGCTGATTCGGCAGGAAGAGGCCCGACAGAGCGGCTCGATTCGGCTGATCCCCTCGGAGAACTATGTCTCGCGCGCCGTGATGATGGCCAGCGCGAGCTGTCTGACGAACAAGTACGCCGAAGGCTATCCCGGCAAACGCTACTACGAAGGCCAGCAGGTCACGGACCTGATTGAGAAACTGGCCCAGGACCGGGCCAAGGCGCTGTTCAAAGCCGATCACGCCAACGTCCAGCCCTACTCGGGCTCGGTGGCGAACCTGGCCGCCTACGCGGCGCTGATCGAGCCGGGTGACACAATCATGGGCATGTCTCTGTCCCACGGTGGACACCTGACCCACGGCTGGAAGGTCTCTCTGACGAGCAAGTTCTACAATTCCGTCCCCTACTACGTGAACACCGAGACCGGTCTGCTCGACTACGACGCCATTCGCGACCTCGCCAAGAAGCACCGTCCGAAGATCATCATCTCCGGGGCCACCGCCTATCCGAGAATCATCGATTTCGATCTCTTCGGCCAGATCGCCAAAGAGGTCGGAGCGTTCCTTGTCAGCGACATCGCCCATATCGCGGGCCTGGTGGTCGCGGGCATCCACAAGAGCCCCGTGCCGTACGCGGACATCGTCTCGACGACAACTCACAAGACCCTGCGCGGTCCGCGCGGGGGCCTGCTGTTGTGCAAGGCCGAACACGCCGCCAAGGTGGACAAGGCGGTCTTCCCCGGCCTCCAGGGCGGTCCGCACATGCATACGCTGACCGCGATCGCCGTGGCTATGGCCGAGGCCAACACGCCGGAATTCGTCGCCTATGCCACGCAGGTCGCCAGGAACGCCAAGGCGATGGCGAATAAGCTGCTCGAACATGGCTTCAAGCTGGTCACCGGAGGGACCGATAACCACCTGATCCTCATCGATCTGCGGAACAAGGAGATCCCGGGCAAGAAGCTGGCCAAGGCCCTGGACCGGGCGCGGATCGTCAGCAACTACAATACCGTCCCGGGCGACCCGGCCCCGCCGTTCAACCCCAGCGGCCTGAGGATCGGAACCCCGGCAATCACCACGCGGGGGATGAAAGAGCCGGAGGCCGAACAGATCGCGACGTTCATTCACCGGGTGGCCGAGAGCATCGACAACGAATCCGTCATCGAGCAGATCAGCAAAGAGGTCCTGTTGTTGTGCTCCCGGTTTCCGGTGCCCGAGCACTTCATCATACCGCCGAAGAACGGACATCGGTGAGACATCCGGCAAGAGTGCGGCGGGATGGAAATATAAGTCGGCGAATGTTGTCGCCTGGTCCGAGACCCGGTTGGCATGCGCGCGGCTTTCGGTCCCCCGCGAACAGAGCCGTCGACCACACGTAGCGTAACCTATGGCAGAACAGATGTTAACAGCGGGCATCCTCGGCTTGGGCGGGACCGGACGCCTTCTTCTGGAGTCGGCTCGACAGACCGGGCAGTTCCTCATCAAAGCCGTCGCGGATCAAGACCAGCAGCAGGTGGAGAAGACCGCCGCCGAGCTTCCGTGCGAGCCCTACACCGACTACCGGCAGATGATCGTCCAGAATCAACTCGACTGTCTTCTGGTCGCCGCCGACATCCATCTCTGCGACGAGCACCTCAAAACGGCGATCCGAAAGAAGTTCCACGTGCTGAAGCTGGCCCCGCCCGCCAGGGATTACGAAGAGGCGCTTGAGTACGTCCAGATGGCGGAGTACGAGAAGGTCCGATTCGCCATCGGCAATCCGGCCAGGTTCCAGTCCAGCTACCTGGCCGCCCATGAGTTGATCGCCCAGGGACAGATCAAGAACGTGTTTCTCGTCACGGCCTACAGTGAAGCCGCAGACGTCGATCGGCCCGCCTGGCAGAGCGATCCCCGGTTGGCCGGAGGGGGTGTGTTGCTGCACGATTGTCACCAGATCGTCGATCAGATCCTCTGGAACTTCTCTCTGCCGCAACAAGTCTATGCCCTGACCACCAATCAGGCCCCCGACAAACAACAGCGGTTGTACCTGACGGAAGACACGGCGGTGATTTCCATGAAGTTCACCGACGCCCTGACCGCCAGCATCGTCGCCACGCGACGGAGCGATCAGGGCCCGACCCGAAGGGGCTTGCAGATCTACGGCAAGGAGGCCCGTCTGACGATCACGGACAATCGGGTGATCCTCAGCACCGACTCCGGTCTGGACGATCAGGTCTGGCAATTCGAGGAAACCGAGCAGGACGCCGTGCAGAGGCTGTTGTCCAGTTTCGCCCGGAGCGTTCGCGACCCGTCGGAGCACCCGCTGGCCAGCAGCGGCGCCGAGAACCTCAAGAACATGGCCGTGTTCGAATCCGCCTACCTGTCGGCGCGAACGGGTTTCCCCGAGGAGCCCATGCGAATCCTTCAGATCACGCGAAACGCCTCCGGCGCCGCCAGTCTCTCCGGCGCCGACATCGTCGCATACATCCGCGATGCCGCATCGTGAGAACCCTGCCGCTGTCCATCAGGGCAAAGCAGGATACGCAACCCGTGGATGCTGAAAGGCCGGTCACATCCAGCACCCCTGTGCCTCTGCCGCCCCAACAAGTATTTGACAGACATCCTGCACCGGGGTATGTTTCGTCTCGGCAGTGTCGATGAGACGGCCTCAATCGGCAAGACCGTGTGGACAGGATCGACCAGAGGCGCCTAATTCCAGTCGGGAGGTTTGAGTCATGAAGAACCTGATTTACGGCGGTATCATCGCGTTGTGTCTGATCGTAGCGGCAGTCGTCGTCTTCGCGACTCGATCGAGCGGTCCCGGCGGCATCGACAGTCTTTCTGACGATACCCAGGTGTGGGTCCTGTGCACGGCCTGCAACGCCTCGTACCAGATGGGAGAGAAGGAATTCTACACGCAACTGACAGACAGAACGGCGCAACTGGCCAATCCGATGGCCCGGGCTCTGCTGACCTGCCAGAAGTGCGGCAAGGACAGGGTCGTCAAGGCCGTCAAATGCGACAAGTGCGGCGAAGTCTTCCCCGAGGGGATCGTGCCCAACGACTTCGACGATCGATGCCCCAAGTGCAAGTTCAGCGCCACCGAGGAAAAGCGAAAAGCCAGCAAGGCAAAGGCAGACCAAGGTTGAACACTGCGTGCATCGCCTGACGGCACACGTGGCCATTCTGCCTGAGACAGAAGGGATATGACCGCAGCTCGCAGCGGTGGCCCACACGCCTGCGGCCAGATCGAGATATAGAGCCGGCCCTTGCCGAGGGCCGGCTCTTGGCATTTCTATGGAGTGTTCGGTTCCACGACTTCACCGTGGTTCCGTCGCGAGGTCAGAACGTCGAGCACGTTCTGCTTGTATTCCTCTGTGCCCTTCTTCAATTCGCTGAACATCGCGTAGCGCCCGCCGATTCGCTCCTCCAGATACGAAATGCGACTTTCCGGGTTGGGGTGGGTGGAAAAGAACTCGATCGGTCGAACCGTCTGCAACTCCTGCAAGATCCGCATCGTTTCGACCATTCCGCTGGGATCGTAGCCTGCCTGAACCATGTAGGACAGTCCCACCAGATCGGCGTCCTTCTCATCGTCTCGGCTGTATTGCAGGGACAGGACGCCGCTGATGAAACCCGCCGCCCGGGTCACGTCGCCCGGGGCGTCGCCGATGGCCGCCGCCGCCACTAACGCCGTCATGCCGATCTGCCGGCTCATGGCCACCAGGGTGTCTCTGGCGACGACGTGGCCCACTTCGTGGCCCAGTATTGCGGCCAATTGGGCCTCCGATTCGAGTTTCTCCAGGAGTCCGCTGGTGATGTAGACGTAGCCACCGGGAACGGCAAAGGCGTTGATCCCTTTGTAGCGGACCGCCGTGAAGTGATAGGCAATGTCCGGCCGATGACAAACTCGCGCGATGCGCTGGCCGACGCGGTTGACGTAGCTCTGGAGATTCTCATCCGTCAATCGCCCCCCCAAGGCTTTCTCGATCTGCGGCGCGTACTTGCGGCCCAGTTCCACGTCCTTCTCCGGGCCGAAGAACATCAACTCCTCGTCCCCCGTGACTGGATTGACCGCGCAGCCGGCCAACATGACCGTCAATGCCGCACCCAACAGCGTCAATCCCGTTCTCATGCCCAAGACCTCTGGATTTCGCGAAGTTCCCGTTGAAAAGCCTGCAGAGCGCATTATAATCGTGGTTTTATCGTTTGGTAGTAGAAACCATGGAACACGCGGAGCCCTGTAAGGGCTGTAGTCAGGCACACGACTGCGCCAGAGTCTACGAGCGACTCGGCCATGCCGGGGGGCCTTCGGTGGCGTGGAAGGCGGTCATCGCTTTCGTGCTGCCCGTTGTCGCGTTTGTCGCGGCCCTGGCAACGTTCGACGACCTGCTCGAACAGGCTGTAACAGAGCGGTACCGAACGCCCTGCGCGTTCTTCATGGCTCTGGCATTCGCCGTCGGCCTGACTGTGGCCGCCAGCTTCCTGCTTCGACGATACGGTAAGAAGCGTTAGTACTCGGATTGCGTCCATATGGCTACCGATTCGCATGGCAGAACCACATTCTCTCGCGGAGTGCATCCTCGCGAGAGCAAGCACCTGACCGAAGACAGGCCGATCGAGCCGGGCCCAGGTGTTGCGGAGCTTTCAATCCTGCTCAGCCAGCACATCGGCGCGCCCTGCCAGGCAGCCGTCAAGAAGGGCGACCTCGTGCAGGCCGGACAGAAGATCGGCGAGTGCCAGGCGTTCGTCTGTGCACCCGTGCATGCCCCGGTGGCGGGCAAGGTCAAGGAGCTGGCGCTGCGGCCGCATCCGGTGCTCGGACGCTGCCAGGCCATTGCCATCGAGCCTCAGGAGCCCGCGTCGCCAACCCTGCCTTCGTTCAGCCTGCCCGCCGATTTCGACCCGACTCGGCACACCCCTCAGGGGATCTGCGAGGCCGTCAGGGATGCCGGCCTGGTGGGCATGGGCGGAGCAGGGTTTCCCACCAGCGTGAAGATCCAGCCGGATGCGAAGCCCCCGAAGCACACCCTGCTCGTCAACGGCTGTGAGTGCGAGCCCTATATCACTTGTGATTACCGCCTGATGCTCGAATGGACCGATCAGGTCCTGGCCGGGATTCGGCTCGCTCAGCGGGCCTGCGGTGCATCGAAGGTCTTCATCGGCGTCGAGGACAACAAACCCAAAGCCATCGACGCAATGGGCGCGGCAATCAAGAGGGCCGGATCGGGCTCTGACATCCGCGTGGTTTCACTGCAGACCAAATACCCGCAGGGAGGTGAGCGGCAGCTCATCAACGCCGTGCTCGGCCAGACGGTCCCGACCGGAGGCATTCCTCCCATGATCGGGGTCGTCGTGATCAACGTAGCCACCGCGGCCGCCATTGCCGATGCCGTCCTCTATCATCGGCCGCTGACTCATCGCGTCGTCACCGTCACCGGCGAAGCCATCGCCAAGGCGGGCAATTACTACGTCCCGATCGGCACGCCCGTCGAAGCATTGATCGAGTTCTGCGGAGGCGTGACCGAGAAGTCCGCCAAGGTGGTCATGGGAGGCCCGATGATGGGACTGGCCATCGCCGATCTGAGCACGCCGATCACGAAGACCAGCGGGGCTGTGACCGTCCTGACCCGGCGTCAGATCGGCCAGGCCAAGTTCGAGCGGCGACAGACCGCCTGCATCCGCTGTGGGCGGTGCCTGGAGGTCTGCCCGGAGAATCTCAATCCGACTCGCATTGCCCACGCGGTCAAGAACAACCTCCTGGACGTCGCGGAGCGCCACTTCATCAGCGCGTGTATCGAGTGCGGCTGCTGTAGCTACGTCTGCCCCGCCAACATCGAACTGACCGGTTACATCAAGACGGGCAAGATCTTCCTGGCCCGGCAGAGAAAGAAGATGCCGGCCTGATGGGCATGGTGCGCCACGGCAAGGGATGACAAGGACTCGATAGATGCTCAGAGATATCACGGTTTCGTTCGCACCGCACATCAGCAAGCGGCTTTCGACGCAGCGGGTCATGCTGGACGTGCTCATCGGGCTGGTCCCGTTGGTGGCGGCGGCGGGCTTCTACTTTCGGATTCGCGCCCTGCTGCTCATCGGCGTCTGCGTCCTCTGGTGTGTGGGCATCGAGTGGGTCTGCAACCTGATTCGCAGGAGGCCCAACTCGCTGTGGGACCTCAGCGCGGTCGTCACCGGCGTCATCCTGGGCCTGTCGCTTCCGCCGGCCCTGCCCTTCTGGACGGCAGCCGTCGGCTCGGTGATCGCCATCGGCGTCGGCAAGATGGCCTTCGGGGGCCTGGGCGCCAACGTCTTCAACCCGGCCATGGTCGGCCGCGCCTTTCTGACTGCCTCGTTCGGCATGCTGATGACGACGTGGACCGTGCCGGCGTCGATCGACAGCGCCATGCCGAAGCTCTCTCCGGCCGACGCCGTGGACACGCGAACCCAGGCCACCCCGCTGGCCTGGAGCAAGACGGCCATCAAGAACCAAACCGAAGCGAAGACGTACAGCCGCCGACTGCTTCTGTCGACGATCACCGGGGAGGTGGCCGGCAGTTTGGGCGAAACCAGCGCAATTGCCGCCCTCCTGGGCGGCGCCTATCTGTTCTGGCGTCGGACTATCGGTTTCCACATCCCGGCCGCCGTGCTGCTGGCGGCGTTCGTATTCGGTGGGATCGCCTACCTGATCGACCCGGACGCCTACGTTTCGCCGTTTTACCACCTCACGAGCGGCGCCCTGCTGTTCGGAGCGTTCTTCATCGCGACAGACCCAGTGACCGCTCCGCTGACGCGCCGCGGGATGTGGCTCTTCGGCCTGGGCATCGGGACCATCACGCTGCTGATTCGCATCGTCGGCACGTATCCGGAGGGCTTCATGTTCGCGGTCCTGGTGATGAACGGCCTGACCCCTCTGATCGACAGACTGTGCCGGCGGGTGCCGGTGGGAGGATTGCCTCGTGTTGGATAGCCTGAAGCACTTCGCAAGGGAAAGCTGGTTGCTGGTGGTCGCCTCCGTGCTGTGCGGGCTGCTGCTGGCCGCGACGAACGCCGCGCTGGGCCCGCGGATCGAAGTGAACAAGGCTCTGAAGCTGACCAGTCTGGCGGGCGGTCTGCTGCCTGCGGCCCAGGCTTTCGCACCTCTATCCAGCCCTGTGGAAGTCAAAGGCCTCGGCGGCGAGACGGAATCGGCCGCCGTATTCCGAGCCACAACCGACGACCAGACCGTCGGCTGGGTGTTCAAGGTCGTGGGATCGGGGTTTGCCGACAAGATCGAGTTGGTCGTCGCGGCCGATGCCTCATTCAGCAAGCTGGTCGGCTACGACGTGGTCAGCAGCAGCGAAACCCCGGGGTTCGGCGACCAGATCAAGGACGCGTACTACCGCAACCAGTTCACCGGAGCGCCCGTCGGGCAACTCTCACTCGTCGGGCTTGGCGCCGCCAAAGAGCAGGACATCGACTCAACCATCGTGGCCATCAGCGGCGCGACGATCAGCAGCACCGCCGTCGTCCAGGCCATGAACCACTACCTGCCGCAACTGAAGGACCAACTCCAGCAGAAAGGGCTGATCGGCCATGGCAACAACCCCTGACGGACAGAACGTCTATGCAGAGGCCGTCGCCACGGGTCTGTGGCGTGAGATTCCGGTCTTTCGCATGCTCCTGGGCACGTGCCCGACCCTGGCGGTGACCGCTGCGATCAAGCCGGCCCTGACCATGGGGCTGTGCGTGATCTTCGTGCTCGTGTGCAGCAACATCATGGTCAGTCTGATGCGAAAGGGGTTGCGTCCGCACGTTCGCATCCTGTTGTTCACGCTGACGATCGCCACCTTCGTGACCATTGCGGACCTTTTCCTGCGGGCCTACCAGCCGGTGATGAGCGAGGCCCTGGGCCCGTACGTTCCGCTGATCATCGTCAACTGCGTGATCATCTGGCGGGCCGAGGCCCGTGCCAGCAACAGCGGCGTCCTGCTGAGCATCGTGGACGGCCTGGCCATGGGCGTGGGGTTCACCATCGCCTTGTGCGTTCTGGCCACGATCCGTGAAGTTCTCGGCACCGGCTGCCTCTTCGAGATCCCGGTCCTGCCCAAGGCCTTTCCCGCATGGGCGGCGATGGGTATGCCGGTGGGCGCGTTCCTGACGTTCGGGCTCGTGCTCGGGTTCATCAGCTACGTCAGCCGGAAACGGAGCTAAGGGAGTCGCACGATGGATTTGCTGTACGTTCTGCTCACGGGCTTCATCTCCGTTGTCCTGATCAACAACCTCGTGTTCACGAAGTTCCTGGGGATCTGCCCGTACATCGGAGTCTCCGGGCGAATCGACATGGCCTTCGGCATGGGCCTGGCGGTTACGTTCGTCATGACGCTCAGCGGCACCCTCACCTGGATGATCGACCACTGGCTGCTGATGCCTCTGAACCTGGAGGTGGCCCGGTATGTGGCCTTCATCATGGTGATCGCGGCCGCCGTGCAACTAGTCGAAATGTACCTGAAGAAGTTCTTCCCCCCCTTGTACGAGAGCTTCGGCATCTTCCTGCCTCTGATCACGACCAATTGCGCGATTCTGGGCTTGTGCCTGTTTCTCGTCGTCTGGGGCACCAGCACTCTGATTGAGGCGGTGGTTCTGAGTTTCGGCGGAGGCATAGGTTTCACCATCGCGATTTGCATCATGGCGGGGATTCGCGAGAACATGCAGATGGTCGACGTGCCCGAGTCCCTGCGTGGCGCTCCGATCACACTGATCACGGCGGGACTTCTGGCCCTGGCCTTCATGGGATTTGCGGGAATCATATGATCATGTTGACGGGTGTTCTGGGAGCGATAAGTGGCGTGTGGCTGGCCGGCCTGATCATGCTCGGCCTGGGCCTGGTCTTTGCGATTGTCCTGCTCGTCGCCAGCGAGAAGCTCAAGGTTCCCGTGGACCCGAGGATCACACAGGTTTACGAGGTCCTGCCTCACCTCGATTGCGGGGCCTGCGGCTATCCCGGGTGCAGCGGGTACGCCAAGGCGGTGATCGCCAATCCCGAACTGCTCGGCCAGTGCGCGCCGGGCGGGGCCGACGCCGCTAGCAGAATCGCCGCCATCCTAAACCTGCGAATCAGCGCGTCCGGACCAGCCAAGCGACCAATCGTCCACTGCCGCGCCCATACGGCGGACCGAACCTACTTCGCCCAGTATCAGGGCATTCCAAGCTGCACCGCCGCCAATGCGCTGGCCAACGCCCAGGCGTGCAAGTTTGGGTGCCTCGGGTTCGGAGACTGCGTCCGCGCGTGCAAGTTCGATGCGCTGCACGTGATCGACGGCCTGTCTACGGTCGACTACACCAAGTGCACCGGCTGCGGCGCCTGCTCGAAGGCCTGCCCGCGAAACCTGATCGAGATGGTCCCCTTCAGCCACGAGAACATGATGACCGTCGCGTGCCGAAGCCGGGAGAATGGCAAGAGCACGCGGGCCTTCTGCCAGGTCGGCTGCATCGGCTGCGGCCTGTGCGCCAAACAGAGCGAGGCCTTCACCGTCGCCGACAATCTCGCCCGCATGGACTACGCGAAATACGCGCCCTGCGGCGAGAATGAGGCCGCCATGAACAAGTGCCCCACCGGCGTCATCGTCTGCCGCGGCAAAACCGCCCCACCCCCACGCGAACCCAAAGCCAAATCCGCCGAAGCAGCCAAAGGCTGACGGTGACGTTTGGCAGTGCGATGTTCGACGCCTTACCTGACATAGGCTTTCGCGCCGCTGCTGAAGATCGGCTGAGCGTCCCGGCCGACGGGAATCAGGATCGCCTCAACATCGGGGATACTCTCAACCAGGGCGAGGCCCGCTTCCGGCCCAAGGACATTCACGGCGGTTGACAGCGCATCGGCGGTGACCGCATCCGACGCGATGATCGTGTCGCTGACCAGCTTGTGTGCACCTTTGCCGGTTCCGGTATCGATGATGTGGCTCTCCTTGCTGCCCTGGACCTTGACGAACCTGCGGTAGTCTCCGCTAGTGGCCACGCTCTCGTCCGTCAGCGTCAGAACCAGCAGGAGCTTCGAGCCGCCCAGTTCGTCCGGCGCGACGTTCGGGTCCTGCAGACCGACTCGCCAGCACTCCTGTCCTTCAGGGGGCCGTCCGAAGCAGCGGATGTTGCCGCCCAAGTCCACCATTCCCCCGGCAGCGCCTCGCTTCTTCATCGCCGCAACCGACTTGTCGACCGCATAGCCTTTCGCTATCCCACCGAGGTCGATTCTCATCCCTTCGGCCGCAAAGCGGACCGTCCGCGTACTCGTATCGAGCAGCAGCTTGTCGTAGCCCACTCTGCTCTTGGCCTCGGCGATCTCGGCCTCTGTGGGCACGGTGTCGGCGGCGGCAGCGCGGCGCCACAGCTCGCCCAGAGCGCCGATCGTGACATCGAACGCACCACCGGACAGCTCGCTGAACTGTCTGGCCTTCTCCAGGACCTCGAAGGTCGCTTCGTCGACCTCAACCGCCCTTTGGTGAGCCTCGCGATTGACCGTGTTCAGTTCGGAGTCGGGATTGTGGTAGCTCATCAGCTCCTCGACGCGCCTCTGCTCTTCAAATGCGGCGGCGATACAGGCGCGCGCCACCTTCTCGCTCGGCGCGATGGCCACAGCGCGGGAGAATGTCCCCATAACGACCTTGTAGCCGCTGTCGACCTGGACCATCTTGCGGGCTGTCAGGCCTACATAGAGGGCGCCTCCAAGCAGCAGACAGACGACTACGACGGCAATTCCGCGACCGGTTCTGTTCATGACAACCTCATGCATCTTCCGGCGGGACACACCCCGCCGCATCTATCGAGACCATGCGAGACCCGGTATAATAGCCGCATGACACACAGAAAGATAGAGATACTGGCCGACCGGGTCGAGCGTGAATTCCTTCCCTTCGTGCGCCGGCCGGCTCGCTATATTGGCGGCGAAATCAACCAGGTTCGCAAGACTCTCGACCGGTGCGAACTGACCGTAGCATTGTGCTTTCCCGACGTGTACGAAGTCGCCATGTCCAACACGGGCCTGGCCCTGATCTATCACGTCCTCAACAGCATGGGCGGCGTCGCGGCCGAACGCGTCTTCGCACCCTGGGTGGACGCCGAGGCGATCCTGCGCGAGAAACGCATACCCCTGTTCAGCCTGGAATCGAAGGCGTCGTTGGCCAGCTTCGATGTGATCGGTTTCAGTCTCAGCAACGAGCTCTGCTACACGAACGTGCTGAACATGCTCGACCTGGCCGGGCTGCCCGTTCGCAGCGAGCAACGGGCGCAGGACGATCCGCTGGTCATCGCGGGCGGCGGGATGGCCAACTGCTGCGAACCGGTCGCCGACTTCATCGACCTGTTCGTCCTGGGCGAGGCGGAAGAAGCCGTGGTCGAACTGGCAAACCTCTTGATCGCCGGCAAGAGAGACGGCAAAGCCAAAGACGAGATCCTGTTCGAGATTGCTCGGCGATTTGACTGGGCCTATGTCCCCCGCTTCTACGAGTTCGCCTACGACCATTCGCGCATCACGGCCTTCAAGGCCCGCAACGAGATGCTGCCGATCCGATTTCACAACGCCGTCGTCGGGGATTTTGAGAACGCGCCGGTTTCAACACGTCCCATCGTCCCGTTTGCCGAAGCAGTCCACGAGCGCGTCAGCATCGAGATCATGCGAGGCTGTCCCGGCCGGTGCCGGTTCTGCCAGGCGAGCTTCTGCCGACGGCCGATCCGCTACCGAAGCGCCGAGAAGGTCTTCGAACTGGCCAAGGCCTCGCAGGAAACGACAGGATTCGACACCGTGAGCCTGCTGAGTCTGTCGAGCGCCGATTACCCTCCTCTCGAAGAGTTGGTCGCCCGGCTGAAAGGGTACTTCGAGGACAAGCAGGTGGGCCTATCCGTTCCGAGTCTTCGCGTGGACCAGCAGCTTCACATGCTGCCGAAGTATTTCACCTCGGTGCGAAAGAGCGGCCTGACCATCGCGGTGGAGGCGGCCAGCGAGAACCTGCGCCAGATCGTCAACAAGCCGCTGAAAGACGAGGACTTGTTCGCCGCCGTCGAGGCAGCGTATCAATCCGGCTGGCAGAAGCTGAAGCTTTACTTCATGATCGGCCTGCCCGGCGAGACGCTCGATGACATCAAGGCGATCGTCGATCTGTCCGACAGGCTGGCGAGACTCCGCAAGAGCGTCGACAATCGGATCGCGCAACTGAGTATCACTGTCAGTTGGTTCGTGCCGAAGCCTCACACTCCCCTCGGCTGGTTTGGCCAGAGGCCGCGAGAGTACTTCCAACAGGCGCGAGGCCTCGTCCTCGACGAGAAACAGCGGCGCCGTGCGAACCATCTGCGTTTCAAGTTCCACGACATCCAGCGGAGCCTTCTCGAATCGGCCATCGGCCGGGGCGACCGGCGTTGCGGCCAAGTCATCGAGGCGGCATGGCGCGACGGCGCGCGCTTCGATCTCTGGGACGAATGCTTCGACTATGAGCGATGGCGGACCGCCTTCGCCGCCATGGACCTGGAACTGGAGGCCGTCGCAGAAAGAACGTTCGAGCCGGACCAGATATTGCCCTGGGGCCACCTTGGAGGTCCCGACAGGCAATACCTCCTGAGGCACTACCACGACGCCATGAGATCGCTGTGAGCGCCCGGCCATTGCGTCCGAGAACGTCACAGGTCCGCATCCATCGGATTGGATCGGTCTATCGAGCCGACATCAGCACCGCCACGAATGCGTGCCGGCACCCTCCGGGGCAACCTACGAACCAAACCACCTAACGTGCTTTGTGAACTGCACTTACGAAAACGCGCCCGTCTGGAGCCCCGCGAGACGCAGCGGTGATCATCCCTGCTCGATCGTCCCTGGACCTGTCCGGGCCGATGCGTGACGCGAACACACTGGAAACCGCCGCCCAATGTGCCGATGAGTCCCGATATCAGCAACAGGAGACGGGATGCTCAGAACCTCCCATGCTGATGGCGAATCAACATGGCTTCGCAGGCCATGTCCTGCAAAGCCGAGCGCGCCCGAAACCGCGTGAACCGGGCAAGGAAGAGCGATGACAATCGTGCAACAACGCTGGTCACGACCGAGAGTCTCACAGTCTGCTCTATGGGCCAAGACGTGAGAGGGAGCCGATAATGCGCAACTGTCAGCCGATTCTGCTGGTGGAAGACGACACCATTGACGCCATGACCGTCAAGAGGGCGTTCAAGGAGCTGAAGGTCATCAACCCCTTGGCGCACGCCTTGAACGGAGAGGACGCGCTTGCCTATCTGCGACAGGGAGAGGGCGAGAATCCCTGCGTCATCCTGCTCGATCTGAACATGCCGAAGATGAACGGCGTCGAATTCCTCAAGGTCGCCAAGGACGATCCATCCCTGAAGAAGATCCCCGTGGTGGTTCTGACGACATCGAATGAAGAGCGGGACATTATCGAGAGCTTCAAGCTGGGCGTGGCCGGCTACATCGTCAAGCCGGTGGACTACCGCAAATTCGTCGAGGCCATCCGGACGATCGACCTCTATTGGACTCTGAGCGAACTGCCCGACGCCGACATCGTACCGCAACCGTCATGCGGCCAGAAGCCGCTTGCCGCAGAGTGCTGAGGTGTCCCGGCAATCCCTGCCGGTCTGTGCCCGCGTCCGATCACCCGATCATCATTCTGCCAACGCGCGGTTGACGACCCCGCCGTCCCCCTTATAATGCGCCGGTAGCCGGCCGAGCCGCATTCCACACGGCCTGTTGGCAGCCCTCGACTCCTGCTTCGGCCGCATCGGCCAGGGGCTAGCCAGCCTGCCTGCGACCGGAATGCCTCAGGTCTTCAAGTACAAGTTCCGAATTTTCGTTTGACACCCCTTCTTCGTGACATTATAAATCAGGTTTTACATTACGCTCGAAACCACGACTCAAACAGATGCGATGTCGGCCGGATTTGACATCATTGCCGAGGAGCGGAATGGAAGGCCTTCAAGACGAACCGTTGAACACATAAAAGGAGAACGCAATGACACAAGAGCAAGCCATCAACTCCCTGATGACCGAGAATCGGACGTTTCCGCCGCCCGAGGCAGTCCGGAAGAACGCCTATGTCTCGAGCACCGAGCAGTATACCCGGATGTGGGAAAGGTCGGTCAAGGATCCGGACGGCTTCTGGCTGGAGCAGGCCCAGTCGCTGTTGTGGTTCAAGAAGCCGACCAAGAGCCTCGAATACACCTGGGATACCAAAAGCCGGAAGATCGAGCACACCTGGTTCGCCGACGGGCAACTGAACGTCTCGTACAACTGCCTCGACCGCCATCTCAACACGCCGACCGCCAAGAAGACGGCCCTGATCTGGCAGGGTGAGGTCGATTCGAACGTCAGGAAATACACATACGAGCAATTGCACAAGGAAGTCTGCAAGTTCGCGAACGTCCTGAAATCCAAAGGGATCAAGAGGGGCGACCGCGTGGCAATTTACATGCCCATGGTCCCGGAGCTTCCGATTGCGATGCTCGCGTGTACGCGGATCGGGGCGATTCACTCGATCATTTTCGGTGGTTTCAGCGCCGACGCCCTCGAAGGACGCATCAACGACTCGGAGTGCCGGATGTTGGTCACCTCCAACGTGTCGTTGCGCGCCGGCAAGCACATCCCGCTGAAGAACATCGCCGACGAGGCCCTCAAGAAGACGCCGTCGATCGAGTGCGTCATCGTGACCAAGGAAACGGACGATCCCTGCCACATGCAGCCGGGACGCGATTTGTGGTACCACGAGGAGATGGCCAAGGCCGGCGAACAGTGCGAGGCCGAGAAGATGAACGCCGAGGATCCGCTGTTCATCCTCTACACCTCCGGCTCCACCGGCAAGCCCAAGGGCGTGGTCCACACGACCGCCGGCTATCTGCTGCACGTGGCTCTGAGTCATAAAATCATTTTCGATGTCCATGACAACGACGTTTATTGGTGCACAGCCGATATCGGCTGGGTGACAGGGCACAGCTACATCGTCTATGGTCCTCTGGCCAATGGGGCCACTTCGCTGATGTTCGAGGGTGTCCCGACCTATCCGGACGCGGGTCGGTTCTGGCAGGTGTGCGACAAGTTCGGGGTCACCGTCTTCTACACGGCCCCGACGGCGATTCGCGCGCTGATGCGGCTGGGCGAGGAATGGCCCGCCAAGTACAAGCTCGACACCCTGCGGATCCTCGGCACGGTCGGCGAGCCGATCAACCCGGAGGCCTGGATGTGGTATTACGAACACATCGGTCACAAAAAGTGTCCCATTGTGGACACCTGGTGGCAGACCGAAACGGGCGGCATCCTGATCACGCCGCTGCCGGGCGCCTTCACGCTCAAGCCGGGCAGTGCGACCAAGCCGTTCTTCGGCGTGGACCCGGTCATCCTGCGGGATGACGCCACCGAGTGCGGGCCCAACGAGGGAGGCAAACTCTGCATCCGTAAGCCCTGGCCCGGCATGATGCGAACCATGTGGGGCGACCACGACCGCTTCATCGACACCTACTTCACCATGTTCGCCGACCAGTACTTCACCGGCGACGGTTGCCGCGTCGATCCGGACGGGGACTACTGGCTGATGGGCCGAATCGACGACGTCGTCAACGTCTCCGGGCACCGCATCGGCACCGCGGAGGTCGAGAGTGCCCTGGTCAGCCATGCGAAAGTCGCCGAAGCGGCCGTAACGCCAATGCCGCATGAGATCAAGGGACAGGCCCTGTACGCCTTCGTGACCCTCAGAGAGGGTATCCATGAGAGCGACGATCTGAAAAAGGAACTGGTCATGCACGTGCGCAAGGAGATCGGCCCGATCGCCGCACCGGACGTGATCCAGTTCGCCCCGGCGCTGCCGAAGACGCGTTCCGGCAAGATCATGCGGCGCATCCTCCGCAAGATCGCTGAGAACAACACCGACAATCTCGGTGACATCACGACCCTGGCCGATCCGCACGTGGTGGAAGTCCTGGTCAAAGGCCGGGGAAAGTAAGGATTGTCTCTCTGCCTGCCGATCGAGAAACCGGACGTGCGCCTTCTTCGGCGCACGTCCGGTTCAGCTACCGTGAAGGGGACTGTGCATGAGCGATGAACAAACCGCTACGTTACCCGAGATCAAGAACCACGGCTGGCGCGTGACATTTGCCGCGGTAGGTGTCAATCTCGCCCTGGGTATCCTGTACACCTGGAGCGTTATCAGCAAGGGTGTCCCGCCGGAATGGCAATGGAGCGAGACGGACAAGTCTCTGCCCTACATGTTTGCCTGCCTGATTTTCTCTCTGGTCATGGTGCCGGCCGGTCGCATGCAGGACCGAATCGGTCCCCGCGTGGTGGCCACCGTCGGCGGCGTCCTGGTGGGCGCCGGCTTCCTGCTGGCCAGCGTGACGACCTCGCCCTTGGGCTATATCCTCGGATTCGGAGTCCTGGCGGGAACCGGCATCGGCTTCGGCTATGCTGCCGCGACGCCGCCGGCGGTGAAATGGTTCCCTCCCGCCAAGACGGGCCTGATTGCCGGCATCGTCGTCTCGGGGTTTGGCCTGGCCTCGGTGTACGCCGCACCGCTGACCAAGACGCTCATCGACACATGGAACATCCAAACCGCTGTGATGGTCCTTGGCATCACGTTTCTGGCAATCGTCACCGTCCTGGCGCAGTTCCTGAAGGCGCCGCCGACGGGCTACCTCCCGGCAGGAGCGCCGGCGCCCAAGGCCGCAGCCATCGGCGACAGGAAAACAGACTTCGCGCCCAGAGAGATGCTCGGCACTGCGCAATTCTACCTGCTATGGTTCATGTACGCCTGCGGCGCTGGTGCTGGACTGATGGTCATCGGAAAACTCGCGATCATTGCCAAGGTCCAGGCCGGCATCGATCTCGGCTTCCTTCTCGTAGCCGTGCTGGCCATTGGGAATGGCGCCGGGCGAATCGTCGCCGGCACCCTGAGTGACAAGATCGGACGCAAGGCAACCCTGTTCATGTGCTTTGTGGTGCAAGCGGTTCTCGTGCTCGTGCTCTCACAGACCGTAGAGGGCGGCACGTTGGCCCAGGCGCCGATTCTGGCGCTCGTCTCGGCCCTCATCGGCGCCAACTACGGAGCCAATCTCTCGCTGTTTCCGTCCGTCACGAAGGACTACTACGGCCTGAAGAACTTCGGCGTGAACTACGGGCTGGTCTTCACCGCCTGGGGTGTGGGCGGGTTCATGCTCGCCTTTCTGGCCGGCAGACTGTATGACGTCTATCAAACGTTCAACTTCGCCTACTACGGGGCATCTGTCCTGCTGATTCTCGCCGCGATCGTGACTGTCTTCGTCAAAGCGCCGCATCGCACGCAGACCGCCACGCAGGCGTAACCAGCCGACGCCACGCGGACCAGCCAAGGCCCAAGCTCTGACCATCTCGGGCCTTCGTGGTGCTTACCCGCCTCTCACAGTCCGTGAATGGGGAAGACCTTGGCCTTGATCAGATCGATCGAGGCCATCAACGCGGGCAGGACCGCCTGTTTCTGTTCTTCACTGACGGCCAGTTCGCGGTCGCGCAGGCCGCCCCGCCAATCGGTGCTCTCCATCATGACGCCGCCCATCAGAGGGCCGAGGTCCGGGCCATCGTCCTCCCCCGTGAAGACGGTCCAGGCCAGGGCCCAGGCACGGACGGAATTCTCCACGTTGTAGCCTCCGCCACCAGTGGCAAGGATCGGCGTGCCGAAGTTCAACAGGTGCTTGATGATCTCCACGTAGGCGTTGTTGGTCAGATGCAGATGGGCCAGCGGATCGCCCGCTAGCGCATCGACACCCAGCTCGAACACGATCACATCCGGTCCGAAGGCGCCGATCAGAGGCAGTACGACAGACTCGAAGGCGTACAGATAGGCGCGATCGTAGGTCCCCACCGGCAACGGGAGATTGACGCAGTAGCCCTCGCCCTTGCCCTCGCCGATCTCGTCCTCGAAGCCCGTTCCCGGAAAGAGCATCTTGGGATTCTCGTGAACGGAGATGGTCATGACGTCCGAACGGCTGTAAAAGGCGTGGGCGACGCCGTCGCCGTTGTGTACGTCCACGTCCAGATAGAGAACCTTCTTGCCCGCCTCCGCCAGAACCAAACAGGCAATCGCGTTGTCATTGATGTAGCAGAACCCCGCCGCCTTCTCGGGAAGGGCGTGGTGATAGCCCCCGGATGGATTGAACGCGACATCCACTTGTCCCGAGAGAACCAGGTCCGCCCCCACGAGCGTCGCGCCCGTCGCGAGCACCGCGTAGTCGTACATGCCGCGGAAGATGGGAACGTCGTCGGTGCCGATGCCCATGTGCAGCGCCTGGATGTCCCATTGTCCCTGGTCCGCTTTCTTCAGGGCATTCAGGTAGCGGGCGGAATGGAAGAGCTTCAGCACCGGTCGATCCGCCGGGATGGGAGCCACTTCGCTGATCCCCCGCCCGGAGAGCAGTCCCATCGAGCAGAGGGTCTTGCGGAGCCTCCCGGCCCGTTCAGGTCGGAAGGGGCAGCCCTCCGGGTAGCGGTACTGCTCGATCTGGTCCGAGTGAATGAAAGCAGCTCTTCGTCCGGACAAGGTCTTTCCTACGAGTGTTCTTTGGTCAGGTCGTATGAGACGTTGTAGACGTCTCCGTCAAACTCCACGTTGACTTTGTATCCGGAATTCTGGAAAACCGCCAGCATCGGTCGGTTGTCCGGCAGCACCTTCGCATAGAAGCGTTTGACGCCACGCTGCTTGGCTACCTGCGTGATGTAGTCCAGCAGGAACGTGCCCATGCCCTTCTGCTGCCACTCGTCCTGCACGAGGAACGCCACCTCGGCCGCCAGCGTCTTCGGGTCGAGGTAGTACTGGGCGATCGCGACGATGTCGTCTCCGCCGATCCCGGGGACCATACCGACAATGGCGATGTCACTCTTGTAGTCGATGTTCGTCAACTGCTGGACATCCTTGTGCGGGAAGGCCACCGTCCGTGTCATGTAGCGAGTCCGAACCGACTGCTCGCTGAGCGAATAGAGCATTTCAGACAAGGCCGGTTCGTCAACCGGCTTGATCGGTCGGAAGAAGATCTCCGTTCCGTCCCGCAGGGTGGCGTAATGCTCCAGTTCCTCCGGGTAGTTCACCTGGTCCCAGGACAGCTCGATCTGATCCTGGTAGATATAGTTCTTGGCCTTGGCCGCCTGGATCAGGCCCTTGCGGAATTTCGGATGGGCAATGTTGATCAGGTCGAGGACGCGCTGCCGGATGCTCTTGCCGTGCAGATAGGCAATGCCGTACTCGGTCACGACGTAGTGGACATCGGCTCGCGTGGTCACCACGCCGGCGCCTTCCGTCAGGTGAGGTACGATGCGGGAGATCTGACCGTTCTTGGCCGTCGAAGGCATGGCGATCACCGCCTTGCCCCCACGGCTGCGGGCCGATCCGCGAATGAAGTCCACCTGGCCCCCGATGCCGCTGTAGAACTTGTGGCCCAGCGAATCGGCACAGACCTGTCCGGTCAGATCAATTTCCAGGCCGGTGTTGATCCCGACCATCTTGTCATGCTGGCTGATGATGTTGACGTCATTGACGTACTCGGTGGGATAGAATTCAAAGAACGGATTGTTGTCGATGTAGTCGTAGAGCTTCTTGGAGCCCATGCAGAAGCTGGCGACGATCTTGCCGCGATTGAGCGATTTCTTGGCACAGGTAATCGCGCCGCAGTCGATCAGGTCCATGATCCAGTCGCTGAACATCTCGGTGTGGACGCCGAGGTCCTTCTTGTAGACGAGGTATTCGGCCAGGGCCTGCGGGATGCGTCCGATGCCACACTCGATGGTACTGCCATCGTCGACGAGCTGGGCGACGTTCTGTCCGATCCGGCGGAGCGTCTCATCGGGCTCGTCGATCGGGATCTCGATGATCGGTTCATCGTAGGGAACCAGCACATCGATCGTGTTGACGTGTAGGAAGCTGTTGCCATGCGTTCGGGGCATGTGGGAGTTGACCTGTGCGACGACGTAGCGAGCGTTGGCGGCCGCCGGCTGCACGATGTCCACGGAAACTCCGAGACTGCACAAGCCATTGGCGTCGGGCGGAGCCACAGAGATCAGCGCCACATCGATGGGAATACGTCCGCTTTCGAACTCGGCGGGAATCTCCGACAGAAAGATCGGCGTGTAGTCGCCGACCCCCCGATCCAGGGCATGTCGGACGTTGTCCGCGATGAAGAAGCTGTTCATCTTGAACTTCTCGCGGAATTTGTCGTCCACGTAAGGAGCCTCTCCCATCGTCAGCAGATGCACGATGTGCGCATCGTAGATATGATCGGAGTACTCCACCAGCGATCGAACCAGATGCTGCGGCTGCGCGCAGCCGGTCCCGATGAAGATGCTGTTGCCCGACTTGATCAGCTTCATCGCCGCCGAAGCGGGCTTCACTTTGTCTTTGTATCTCGCTTGCCAATCAATTGCTTGCATGTCAGTTCTCTACACTAATTCTGGCGTCTACAGCAATGGGCGTGGTGCCCGGAAGGCCCACGACATACGGATTGATGTCCATCTCCTGAATCTGAGGGAACTCCGTCACCAACTGGCTGAGCCGCTGAAGTCCCTCGGCAATCACTTCAATATCCACTCCCTCCTGGCCCCGCACTCCTTTGAGAAGCTGATATGTCTTGGTGTTCACCAGCATCTGCCTGGCCTCATCCTCCGTCAGAGGAGCCAGGTAGAATGCCACGTCCTTGAGGACCTCGACCATGATCCCGCCCATGCCGAACATCATCAGCGGGCCGAAATGCGGATCGCGATGCATGCCGAGGATAACCTCCCGCCCGCTGGAACACATCTCCTGGACCAGCACACCAAGGATATGGGCCTTCGGCATCTTCTTCGGGATGCGGTACATCATCAGATCGAATGCGTCCTTGACCTCCTGGGCGCTCTTGAGTCCGACCTTGACCCCGCCGACGTCGGACTTGTGCACAATGTCGGGCGACCAGATCTTCAGCACGACCGGATAGCCAAGCTGCTCGGCAATGTTGGCCGCCTGCTCGGGCGTCGTGGCAATCGAGCCGTTGGGCGTCGCAAAGCCATAGGCCTCCAGAATCTCCTTGGATTCCGCCTCGCCGATCTCCCGGGCGCCGTGCCGCAGATGTCTCTCGATGATGCTCTCAACCTTGCGACGATTGACAGGGAACAGCCGCACCACCCGTTTCGGTCGGGCGCGCCATCGAACGTAGTCCGCCATCGCCTTGATCGTGGCCACGGCCGCTTCCGGGGAATCATACTGCGGAACCTTGGCCTCTCGAAATACCTTGACGCCCTCCTCGACTTTGCTGGCGCCCATGAAGCACGCGAGAATCGGTTTGTCGGGCTTGCGCCGGGACATCCTGACGACGGCCTCGGCCGTCTCTTTGGCCTCGGTCATGGCCTGTGGCGTCAGAAGGATCAACACCGTCTCCACATTCGGATCGTCGAGGAGCACGTCCAGCGCGAACTCATAGCGGTCCGCCAATGCGTCGCCGAGTACATCCACGGGATTATGGAAGTTCGCGGCGGGCGGCAGTTTGGTCTTCAGCTTCTCGATCGTCTCGGGACCGAGCTTGGCGAAGGTCAGCCCCTCTCGTTCGATCGCATCGGCCGCCATGATGCCGGCGCCGCCGGCGTTCGTCAAAATCACCACGCTGGGGCCTTTGGGCAGCGGCTGATTGGCGAACGCCTGGGCAAAGTCGAATTGCTGCGTGATGGAATCGCAGCGAATGACCCCGGCCCGCGTGAACATGGCCTCATAGGCCACCTCGCTGCCGGCCAGCGACCCGGTGTGCGACGACGCCGCCTTGGCGCCCGCTGCGGTGCCCCCGGACTTCATCAGGAGGATCGGCTTCTCATGGGAGATCTGCTCGGCGGCATGGACGAACGCGTTTCCGTCCTTGATGTTCTCGAGATATCCGGCGATGACTGTGGTGTTGGGGTCCTCCGCCAGCGCTTCGACCAGATCCAACTCATCAACGTCCGCTTTGTTGCCGATGCTGAACAGGCTGCTGAAGCCAATGCCATTGGCCTTGGCGGTGTCGAGAATGGCCGCCAGCAGTGCGCCGGACTGGGACAGGTAACCGATCCCCCCAACCTCTGGCAGGTCCCCTCCGAAACTGGCGTTCAGCTTCGAAGCTGTCACGGTCACCCCCAGGCAGTTCGGTCCGATGATCCGAATGCCCGCCCGACGCGCCACGCGCACCACCTCGTCTTCGAGCTTCTTGCCTTCTTCTCCGATCTCTTTGAAGCCGGCCGTGATAATGATCACCGCCTTGGTCCCGATCTTGGCGCACTCTTCTATGACACCGAGCACGAACTTGGCCGGGATAATGACGATCACCAGTTCCGGCGTCTCGCCGATCGAGGTCAGGTCCGGATAGCACTTGAGGCCTTCGACCGAGTCCGTGCTCCGGTTGACGGGCCAGATCTTCCCCGCGAAACCGGACGAGATCATGTTGACCAGAATCTCGTATCCGACTTTGCCCTTCTGCCGTGAGGCCCCCACGATAGCGACGGATTTCGGAGAAAAGAAGCTTTTGAGACTCATCTGGTGGAATGTCCTTTCTTGAGCTACGTGGTTCCCTGCAAAAAAAATTGATTGTATGGCGTGCGCCCCCTGTCTGCAACAGTTTTCCGGCGAACGAGCACGGAAAACTGCCAACCAGGTTCGATTCTCCGCCGTCCGCGAGTCTACTTCCGAAAGGCAGGCAAATCGGGCTCGATGTGGACCGTGAGATTGACCGGGCAGGCCATCTCCCGATCCAGGGTTTCTTCCAGTCGCTCGGAGATCTCGTGAGCCGCGGCCACGTTCAAGTCCGGGTCGACCAGGATATGGACATCGAGAAACAGCTCCCGCCCCACCGTGCGACTGCGCAGCCGGTGCCACTGGCGGACCCCGTGGTGGCCGTCGATCACCTTCATGACCTGCTCGACCGTCTGCGGATCGACGACCCCTTCGGTCAGCTCCCGCAGCGAGTCGCCGATGATCTTAACACCCACGAGGATAATCATCATCCCAACGGCAATGGCCGCCACCTGATCGCCATGATCGAATCCGACATACAACGCCGCGTAGCCGATCAGCACGGCAACCGAGCTGAGCGCATCGCTGCGATGGTGCCAGGCATTGGCATAAAGTGCTGTGCTGTGGGATCTTACAGCAACGCGTCTCGTGGCCTGATAGAGGGCCTCTTTCGCCAGGATCGACAGCACGGCCGCGAACAAGACGGGCCAGTGCGGCACCACTGCTTCATTCCTGGTAATCGCCAGCGTGGCATAGTAGATCATGGCCCCGCCGACGAGGATCAACACGATCGCCACGAGAACAGCCGAGAACGTCTCCAGCCGGCCGTGTCCATATGGGTGTGACTTGTCGGGCTTCCTGGCCCCCAGATACAGCCCGAGCAGAACCGCCAGGTCGGTCACCAGATCGCTGAGCGAATGAATCCCGTCGGCAATCATCGCCAGAGAGGAAAAAACCAGCCCGACCGCGACCTTGACGACCGAGAGGGCAACGTTCACCGCCATGCCCAGATAGGTAATCCACCGAATCTGCCGGACAGCCGCATCGTTCTTGTCGTTGACTGCCACCGGTCTACCCCAGTGCGGACTCGCGAATCTCCGAGACCGCATCAATGTACCGCCGTGCCGCAGCCTCGTCCCTGGCCTCGACGATAATGCGCATGACAGGCTCGGTGTTGCTGGTGCGCAGATGCACCCAGCCGTCGTCGAAGTCGAAACGGCATCCATCGGACGTGTCCATCGCCGCACCGGCAAACCGCTGCTTCGTTCGAGCGATGATGCGCTCCGCCTGGCCCGCATCAGCAGCGAATTTGTCCTTGTGCATATAGTAGCTGCCGATCTGGCGCACCAGTTGGCTCACCGTCTGGCCCGTCTGGGCCATCAGTTGCAGAACCAGCGCCATCGCCACAAGACTGTCGCGAATCGGCCCCACGCGAAGGTCAATGACCCCTCCGTTTCCCTCGCCGCCGATGATGCAATCATTTGCCAGCATGGCGCCGGCGACGTTGGCCTCTCCCACCGGCGTACGTATGACGCGCCCGCCGGCGGCCTTGGCGACGTCGTCGATCATGCGGGAGGTGGATAGATTTGCGGCCGCCGTGCCCGTGCGGGAGGAATACGCATGCTTTGCGGCCAGCGCCAGCGTGTACTCCTCACCGATGTAGAGGCCGTTCTCGTCGACGATCGCCAGTCGGTCGGCGTCCGGGTCCTGCGCAAAGCCCACATCGGCTCCGGCCTGCCTGACCCGCTCGCATAGGCCACCCAGGTTGGCGGCGGTTGGCTCGGGCTCGTGCGCGAACAGCCCCGTCGGCTCGTCGTTCAACGCGACTACCTCACAGCCCAACTCCGCCAGCAGCCGCTTCGCCACGGGCGCGCCGGCGCCGTTGACACTGTCCAGCACGATCTTGTACCTGCGACGCGCAATCTGTTGTGACTGCACAACCGCTAGTACTTTCTTCACATGGATCTGATCGGTCTCGGAATTGACGGCCACCCGTCCGCACTGTGGCGAGCCGACAAACGAAAACTGCTTGTCGAAGAAACGCCGGCGAATCTGCGCTGCCGTCTCCGGCGGCGGCGCCATGCCGTTGTCCAGAAGTAGCTTGATCCCATTGTAGGGAAGCGGGTTGTGCGATGCCGTGATGATGACACCGCCGCAGCAACCGAAATGGCGCAGCATGATGCCGACCCCAGGCGTCGTCACCAGACCCAGGTCGATCGCCTCAACGCCGACCGAACACAGACCGGCCATGACTGCCGAAGCGAGCATCTGGCCGCTGACGCGGGAATCCCGCCCGACGCAGACGAAAGGCCCCCGCTCACCGGCGTCGGTGTCCCCTTTCAGGAAACTGCCAAAGGCACAACCATACTCGGCAGCGATGGCCGGGGTGAGATTCTTACCGACGATGCCACGCATCCCACTGACGCTGATGATGAGTTCCTCGGCCATGATATCCGTTCTCCTGGCCACACCACCCGCGCGCCGCTAACAGGCGTCGAAGGAGCATTGCGGCATCTGTGTCTACAGGTCGCCAATTGCGGGCGTTTACAGCGTACAGACGTAGATCTCGTTTACAAAGTCCAGCTTCGTAAGTTCTTCGACGGCGTCGGCACTCGGCTCTTTGTCGAGGCTGACCGCCAGGATGGCCTTGTGCTCTTCCAGTTTCTGGCCTACGCCCATGGTGCCGATGTTGATGCCGTGCTTGCCGCAGACGGTGCCCACCGACCCGATGACACCCGGCTTGTCGTCATTGAAGATCACCAGCACCGCTCCCTGCGGCGTCATTTCGATGTTGAATCCGTCGATCTCGATGATGCGCAGCAGCCGCTCGCCGAACACGGAGCCCGTCACAGTTCGAGTGACTTTCGTTGTGACGACCTTCGCACTGAAGCTCGAGGCAACGTCCTTGGCCTCGCTGTTCTTGGTCTCGTCGATGTTGATGCCGCGTTCCTTGGCGAGCATGGGCGTGTTGACCATATTCAGAGGCATCTCAAAATGCTTCTGAAGCAGCCCCATCAGGAAGCCGAGGGTCATCGGCTGGACGTCCATTTCCGCAACCGTTCCACGATACTGGACTTCGATGCCTTTGATATTGCCCGGAGCGATCGTGCTGAGCAGCGCCCCAACGCGGCGGGCCAGCTCGGCATAGCGGCGGACCATCGGCGGCACAGCGCCGGCCGTCGAGGGCGCGTTGATCGCGTTTTTGATCGGACCGCCCTTGATGGCATCGAGCAGGATCTCCGCCGCCTCGACCGCCACCTCCACCTGAGCTTCCTCCGTGCTGGCGCCCAAGTGCGGGGTCACCAGGCAGTTGCCCAGCTCGGCGAAGCGGATGTTCACAGGGGGTTCGCTCGAGAACACGTCGAGGGCCGCCCCGGCAATTCGCTTGGCCGCCAGGGCCTCGTACAGGGCTTCTTCATTGATGATGCCGCCACGGGCGCAGTTGACCAGACGCACGGTCGGCTTCATCATCTCGATCTGCCTGGCACCGATCATGTTGAGGGTTTGCTCGTTCTTCGGGACGTGAAGGCTGATGAAATCGGATTCTTTGAGGATCCGCTCGATATCATCCGTCACCTCGACCCCCTTCTGCTGCGCATCCTTCGGCGCCGCCAGCGGATCGAATCCGAGCACCTTCATGTTGAATCCGCGGGCCATCTGGGCCACGGCCATACCGATCCGCCCGAGGCCGATCAGGCCCAGGACCTTGCGGTTGAGCTGATTTCCCGTGTATTTCTTGCGGTCCCAGGCCCCGGATTTGAGACTGTTGCAGGCGGGGACCACGTTCCGGCTCATGGCCAACATCAAAGCCATCGTGTGCTCGGCGGCGCTGAGCGTATTGCCCCCGGGCGTGTTCATCACGAGGATTCCCTTGCGGGTCGCTTCCTTGACGTCGATATTGTCCACCCCCACGCCGGCCCGGGCGACGCCCTTGAGCTTGCCCGGATTGGCCAGAACCTTCGCCGTGACTTTGGTGTCGCTGCGGATGATCAGCCCGTCATACTCGCCGATGATCGAGGCCAGCTCGTCCTCGCTGATCCCCGTCTTGACGACGGCCTCGACGCCGTCGGCCGCGTTGATGATATCGATTCCTTCCCGGGCCAGTTTGTCAGTGATAAGAACTTTCATCATACACAGCACTCCCGCAACTGTCCATTGTCCGTACGGCTAACCAGTACTCTGCGCCGCGAAGGCTCGGGCCAGTGTCACCGCCCAGCCGGCAGCCAGAACCACGAGCAAACCCACGATCCAGTACGTTACCTTCGTCTCGTACAAGAGACGATCGAAGACCCAGAAATATACCCCAACGACTGCCGTCAGAAAAGCTAAAAATGCCGTCAGCACGAGGGCACTGCACAGAAACGCGGCGGCCGGCTGAATGTAAAACGCATCCAACAATTGCCCTCGCGCAAAGGCGAGCACGGAGGTCGTCATGCCGCAGGCCGGACAGGGCCATCCCGTCCGCTGCCTGAAACCGCACGGGTTGAAAAGCAGCCCGAAGTCGAAACCACGTCGCTGAAGGACCCACAGGCCCGCGAAGAGCGAGAGAATCGACAACGATATCCCCAAGGCCACACGGCGCTCCGAAGCCGTTGCGCGACGGGTGAGTTTGGCGGCATTTGCCGATTGGCGTGTCAGCATAGCGACAGTAGAATAGAAGGAGTCAACACCCCTGTCAACGACAACGAAAAGGTAGCCCGGTATGTGCTTGGAACAGCAGGCGTTAAGCCAGATTCTCGAGACAGCCATTGTCGCCGCCCGGCTCGCGGGTCAGCGCGCGATGGAGGAAATGAACTACGTCAAGGCCACCTTGAAGAATCCGACCGAGCTGGTCACCGACGCCGACCGGCATTGCCAGCAGCTCATCGTCGACCGCATCAAGGAGAGCTTCGCCGACCACGGTTTCATCGCCGAAGAAGGTGAACCGGGAAGGATCTTCAAGCGCGCCCCTCGCGGCGAGCCGGCCATCTGGTGGGTGATCGACCCGATCGACGGGACGAACAACTTCGCTCACGCCATTCCGATCTTCACGGTCAGCATCGGCGTCCTCTACGAGGGCCGGCCGATCGCCGGCGTCGTCTTCGACCCCGCCACCGAATCGATGTACACGGCGGTCAAAGGAGGAGAAGCCCAGCTCAACGGCCGACGCATCGAGACCGGCCAGGACGACATCGCCGCCGTGAACAGCATCGGGCTGGACAGCCACTTCGGCGACCCGCTGCCGAGCTGGGTCGCTCGCATCATTCGCCAGTCGCGATTCCGCAACTTCGGAACGACCGCGCTGCAACTGGCGTACGTGGCCGCAGGAGGATTGATCGGCACCGTGGTCTGTACGCCGAAGCTGTGGGACATCGCCGCCGGAGTCATGATCGCGGAGGCCGCCGGAGCGGTCGCCAGTGATTGGAGGGGCAGACCCCTGTTCCCCGTGGACCTGGACAACTACGAGGGACACGCCTTCGATGTGCTCGTCGCCAACAGGAAAGTGCATCCCAGGCTCGTCGAGTGGATCGGCGCGTAGATCCTATCGCGGATCGGGAACCGGATACAGCGAGACCAGTCTCGCTCTTGGATTTGCCTCGCTCGTCTGACTCCGGTCGAGGATGGCCATCATTCGTTTCTGCGGCCCGTTGACGCCGATCCGCACCAGGATATACGCCGTGAAGACGTCGCTGCGCACCGTCACCAAGTCGCTGACTCGCGTGAAGAGCACGTCGCGTTCCTCCAGATCGTCGCGCACCCGGTCATAGGTGACATCGGGGCCGCGCGGGTCGTCCTCGTGCAGATTGTCGAGCCCGTCGCTGCCCAGTTGCCGCATTTCCGGAACCTGCAACAAGCCGGCGGGACTGCGGAAGGGACCATGCTGCTCGCGGTATTCCACGATTGCCTGGGCCCGCGCGAAGGTGGGCTGTCCATTGGGCTGATACTGCATCCACGGCAACTGCGCGATCACAAACCACGGCGCCGTGTTGATGTTGATCCGTCCCATGATGCGCGTCTCGTCGGCGGATCGGCCATGCTCGGTCGGATCGAGGACGGTCAGGTAGTTCAGCAATTCCGCATAGTCCGGCCGGGCAAGGTCCAGCAGCACGCCGGCCGCCGTATCGTCGGGGGTGATGCCGGAGGCGCTGGTGGCAAAGAGCATTCCCAGTTCGCCGATGTTCTTCAGCGGCCGGTTCGCCGGATGGGCCTGGATGACACCTTCATCGGGATCGACGTAGTTGCCCGTGGCATGACCCAGCCCTGGAGAATCCGTCGCGATTTCACTCCAGAGTTTGCGGATGCACTTGCCGGGCGAGATGTCTCGCTGGAGACTGCGGGCCCCCTGGTCGGGCGCCATCCAGCCGGTCCCCACACTCTTGTGATCGACCGTCGTCCACGTATCCGTCTGCTCGACGTACCGTTCGAGCGATATCCTGGCTCCCTGCGCGAAGCCGTTGGGATCGATCTGGGCCGTGGGATTGGCGTACGCGCTCGGGCGATACCCATACCGCTGGAGGGCATCTTCCGGATCCGGATCGGAGAACCCACTGTCGTTGAACAGCTCCGCTATCGGGTCTTCATTGAGAATGACATGAAAACGCCGCGTCCCCGACCACACCACCGGCACGTGTCTGGACCCGCCGTCGTCCACGATCGTCAGACGCCATTGGCCGGGCTGCGGATCCCTGTCTTCGAAGTATGGCTTGAAAAGTTCGATGGCCGTCGAAGTGTGAACCACACCGGTCGCGTCCGTCACCCCGCGGTAGGCGACTTCAGAGATGTAGATGCAGGGCTGCTCAAAACCGTAGTACTGCGCACCGGAACTGCCGGGACCGGCGATGGCCGTGACCACGTCGTCGTCGTCAACGTAGTCCCGCAGGTTGGCGACAAGCTGGGCGGAATCGGCACTGACGACATTCGCATCGCGGCCGGCCCCGCTCAGTGCGGCGACAATGGCGTCGCGAATGGCGTTCTCATCGGCGCTGTTGACATTCACCTTCTTGCGCAGCGTCACCGAGCCGACCTCGATCGGTCTGGGCGTGATAATCCGGTCCATGTTGTACGTCGTGGCCAGATGCCGGTACGCGTAATTGGGATCGAGCGTCCCGTCGTCGCGGACCCGGGCAAACCAGCTGTCGAGCGCCTCGCCCGCCGAATCCACAGGCGTGGAGATCGTACGGGGCTTGAAGCGTCCCCACGTTTCGATGCGCGCGTCGATGTCCGCGTGATTGAGCAGGAACCGATAGCGCAACTCCAGCTCATCCGACAGATCGAACGTGCGATACGGGCTGTTCGGATCCGATCGGCCGTATTGCCAGATCACCCACTGCTCATATCCCCTCAAGCCCTCGGTCGGATCGATTCGGCGCTCCGCCAGCAGCGCCGCCGCGTGGTTTTGCCGGTCCGCCGGCGTGCTGTTACGGTCCCCCGCCAAGGCGATCACATTGATCTGCTGGACGCTGTTTCCATCGACGCTGGCGGAGTCGGGCCGGTTCGGATCGAACCAATAGCCGGTGTTGACGTTCAGCATGGCGGAGTTGTCGATGATCCGAACGGCGGCGTAGACCGGCCTGCCTCGGCTCGACGTGATGTCGGGCACTTTGAACCACCGTGCATCTCCCACGCCGTCTCCGCTGGCGTCGGCGTTGGTCCCGGTCATATTGACATCGATGACGTCTCGATCCCCGATGACACGGATTCGCACGTTTCTTGCGTCGGCCGCATTGATGTCGGCGATACGACTGATCTGCCGCCAGTAGTAGTCAGAACCCGACCGATAAGGCTCCAGGCCCGCCAGCCACGGATCGTTCGCGTCCGGGAAATCCCAGTACTCCGGATCGCCTGAAACACCGGGTGTGTCGGCAATCAGCATCTCGCCGATCTGGGCCACGAGTGTCTCGACCGCCAGGCTGAGCTGCTGATTCTCCGCCGCCGCCGACGCGGCCATCCGGTCGATCCGCGCCGTCATGATGAACAGAACGCCCACGATCGCCAGCAGGCTCGTGAGAACCACCGTGAGGATCAACGCCGAACCCGGACGAGAGTCCGCCGAGGATTGTCTTGCCCATGCCGCCATCCGTTCCCCCGTCAGTCGTCCAAATAGACTATGTGTGTGAACGTCCTGCCGCCCGCGAGAAGCCCTTTCGAGTCGTACAGGGTGAAGGTAAATTTCAGGGCGCGTCCCAGGCCGGGGATTTCGTGCAGATGCGCCTCGTCGATACGCGAGGCCTCATACGTGACGTTCCGCAGCGTCACCGCGCCGCGCGGATACCAGATTCCGGGGTTGTCGTTTGGATCCAGATCGTCGCCCTCCAGGAGGAAATCGGAGTCATCGTCCAGCTCTTCGTCGCTGTCCGGATTGACCTCCGGCATCCATCGCTGCTCCGTGTCGTTCCAGCCCTGGACGGCAAACTGCCCCACGCCGTCGCATAGCAGCGCGTGCACGGGGTCCGGCTGGGACAGGTCGATCACGACGCCGCGGGCGGCTTCGCTCGTCGTACTGGCAGCGGCACCGGCAATCGTAACGTCACCCACCACGGACAGAATGTCGATCTTCTCGGCCCTGGGAATCTGCATCCACTCCTGCAACGAGATGTTGTCGTGTTCGAGGCTGCTGTTCCATTCCCGCCATTGCTCGTCGGTAAACGAACCGGTGTCGAGCTTGTCGTCGGGGTCCGCCGTGGGCACGAGGATGTGCACCGTTCGCGCCAGCATCCGCTCGGCCGGCTTCTGCTCCTGTGGCCGCAACCGTCCGACCGCATTGTCGGCCGGTCTGCTCACGAGGGTATAGCAGACACGTGCCACGTTGCCGCGGACGGCAGGATCGGCTTTGTACGTCTGGAAATCCCCCGTGGTGAAGAACATGATCCGGTCGAATCGCTCGAAGGCCAACGGATCGTTCGCGTTCGGACCGCTGTAGTCGCTCTTGCGCTCGGCGTCCCAGATGATGAACAGGTCTCCATCCTTGCGCCATCCCTGGAAGTCGGCGTCGAGCTGTTCGGTGATCACACGGAGCTTCTGCATGATCTCGGCATTGGCCAGGGCGACCCGGTGCGAGTCGATGCTCACCCGGAAGATCACGCTGGCGAACGACATGACCACCGCCAGAATGCCCAGCGCCACCACCAGTTCGATCAATGTAAAGGCTCTTCGCATTCTATCGCTCTAAAACCGCAGCACTTCCTGATAGACCGCCACCAGAGGACTTCGCCCGCCCGCCACCGGTGGTGGAACGACCCAGACCCATGCTTCGCCGCGCGCGTCGGCATCGCCGTCGCGCCAGGGGCGGTCCAGCTTGATCCGTTCGGGAGGCTCGCGGTATCGCTGAAGCACCCGATAGATCTGCCCTGTCTGGTCGTCGAGAAGCGTGGCGCCGTCGTTGGCGAACGTGTACTCGTCGATCTGGTCGGAGGTCACCGAGTCGATGATCGACACCTCATCGGCCGCCGAGCCCGCGCTCTGGGTGATCCGGATGCGCAGCGGCCGAGGCAAGTCCGCCTGCTCAAGCTCCGGGGAACCGTCGCCGGAGGCGCGCACCCAGTACCGAGCATCGGTCCCGGCGTGGCGACAGACGAACACCGCGACCTGGACCAGGTGACTGTCGGCTCCCAGACGCTTGCACAGAGCCCTCCAGGAGTACTGCCTGGCCGTATCGCCGGCGAGCGACGGATACAGGAACTCGTCGGTCGGGATCGTCGTGAGCTTCTCGTAGGACACAAACTCGTCGGTCTCCAGATTCGGATCGGACGGATCGAGACCGTACAGGCGAATCTTCACCAACGCCTCGTCGCTCGCCACCGCGGCAATCGTCCGTTCCGTCGACAGCGACGTGAAGTAGATGCCCGCCATGAACGTGCCGGCGACAAACACCATGCCAACCGCCAGAGTGCTGACGGCCAGCAGCGTCTCCAGAAGGGAAAAACCGTCTTGTCGCGGTTGCTTCTTCATATCGCCCAATCATTCGGATGAGATCAACGTCCCCGTATGGGGGCTCACGTACACCACGCCGTCGCCCGATAGTCCCGACAGATACTCCGACCACACGACCTTCCTTTGGAACAGATCCGCCAGACGCTGGTGATCGCAGATGACGAAACTCGTGCGGCTCATCTCCCGGCCGAGACCGTAATCGGCCCCGTTTCCCGGCGAGGGATTGCGCGCGGAGTAGTCGTCCTGAATGAACATGCCCCGACCGTATTCGGTGATATTCACAGCGGAGTTGAACACCTGGTCCAGGGACACTTTGCTCGACCCGCTTTCGTTGCTGGGCAGGCTGTACCCGTCCCGATTGCGGACACGCACTTCGCGCACCACCAGCTTGCCCGAGGGTGAGAACAAAATCGAAAACGCCGAGGCGTCGTTCAACTCATGCTCTTCGTCGATATCGCTGTCGGCCGCGAGCTGGCTGAGGTCCAGGACCCCCACGGTATCGGGCAGCTTCACCGGTTCCAGACCCTCCACCGCTCGGAAACCGATGGCCAATCCCCCTATGTTCTTCGGCTCTTCATGCACGATAAAGATCATGTATTGCGGCGCATCCACCACGCCGATCAGCGGGTTCTGCGGATCCCTCGATCGGCACAGCTTCTGAAATCGTACGCCGGTGTATTTCTGATTCCTCACGGCCATGGCCCGCGCGGAGCTGAGGGCGGCACTGATCATGCTGCGCGTGCCGCTCTGCGATTCGAACGAATGAACCAGCGACCGCAACGCCGGAAGCCCGAAGCCCACCAACAGCGCGATGGTCGCGATCACCAACGTCATCTCGATCAGCGTCAGACCACCCTTGTTGTGCGCTTGGCAATTCATAAGCTTCCGTTTCACATCGAGCCGAAGTCGGCCCATTCAAGGCGAACGCCTGCGGGGCATGCCTGCCCCCATACCCTCTCTGGTCATGTGCTTCTTCGTCAGCCGGGTCTGCTGCTGATGTCGTCTTCGGTTCCGAACTCTTTGTCCGGTCCTGCCGAGAGCAGTTCCGGAAGATCGTCATCCGGTCCGTAGCGATAATCCAACACTGTTCCCCACGGGTCGCGGACCTCGGCGACATGCGGGTCGGGCTGGTCGCCCTGCCTCGGGAAACTCGGCAGATGCGCCAGAACCTGGCGTGAGGCCGGCTCGGCCATCAGCCGCCCGTACAATTCCCGCATGTGCACCGCCGCGTTGGCATAATCCAGTTCCGGCTGGGGCGGAAACTCGCCCGTTTCTTCCCGGTACTCCTGCAAGGCGCTCCTGAACAGTGCAAACGCGCTGGCCAGGTCGCGCTCCTTGGCCTGATTGCTCATCCGCAGCGTCAGCATCACCACCATGCCGGCCACCACCGCGACGATGGCCACCACGACCAGCATCTCCACGAGGCTCAGTCCAACATGTCGTCTTGCATTCGTCATGGCTTCAGACCGCCGCCGCAACCGACCCGACCTACCGCTGGAAATTGCAGACGTCGTCGTCGGTGCCGTAGAAACCGTCGTAGCCCGCCGAGATCAGGATGTAGGAATCGCCCTTGTGCGGGACCGGAAAATTCTGCGTCGAGGCCCGCCAGTCGGTGATGAAGTCGTAGAACGTGGCCACCGAGCCCGCCAACGGGTTCCAGAACCGCCCGGGGGCTCTCAACGGAGCCGTTCCCCGCTGTGCCAGGTCGATCTGCTCTTTGGCGACGATGAGATAGTCGTTATCCCGACTGTCGTAGATGCTCTCCCGGACTTTCTCCGAGGGGTTGGCGCGATAGTAGAGCACGGGCAGGCCGGACTTGCGACGCGATCCGTCCAGAAGCGTTACGTCCTTTCCCTTGCCGAAGACGTCGCCCAGAACGAAGGTATCGGCCGCCAGCGGCACACCGGCCGCTCCCAGATCGAACAACCCATCCTGGTTGCCGGTCACGCCCAGTCGCACGGCGTTGGCCGTATCCAGGTCCAGGTAACGGGACTTCCTCTTGTCCATGTCGTACTCGACCGTCCGGTCGTAGAGGAAGTAGGTCCCTTCCCCGTGGGTCGTCGTCCCGACACGATAGGGCCAGCGGTTCATCCCATCGGCGCGCCAGCCCGAATCCGGGTGGAAGCCCAGCAGGTCCCAGCCGAGCAGGGCCTCCGCCAGTTTCTGGGCGCCCGAGGAGTTCTCCGTCTGCTGCGTATCGCGCAGCCACGTGTAACGGTCGGACGGCGGCAGACTCCCGTAGTCGTTCTTGAACGTCGCCAGGGCCAGATCGATGGCGGTAAACTGCACCTTCTGCTTGGCCTCCCGGGCCGTCTTCCTGACCATGCCGATGGCCGGCAGGAGCATCCCCGTGAGGATGGCGATGATTCCCACCACCACCAGGATCTCCACCAGTGTCAAACCTGACCTTTTCGGTTTCACGATCGTCCTCTTTCAATACCGACGGTTTCTGTCCAATGCCCTTGTCGCGCTGCCTCGGCCGGATCAGGCAATCCGTCCCGACAACAGGTCCAAGGATGTCGGTCGATGGAACGCTATTCCCGGTACTTCCACTCAAAGTTGCAGATATCGTCGGCGGTGCCGTACTCGCCGTCCCAGCCGGCCGAGATCAGAAGATACGAATCCGGCTTGACGGGCCGATCCGTCGTGATGATCTTGTCGCTCTTGGTGTTGCGGTAGAATCGCAGCGGATCGGCCAGATTGTGAGGCGTCTGCGCAGTAACCGACGATTCCCAAGGCTTGCCCAACGTGAGCAGGGACTGATTGTCGTAGTAGTTGTAGATGTTCCCCCGGCTGTCGGTGATGCTCATGGACGACGCGACATTCGGGTCGTGGAGGTTGTTGGCCGTGTTGGCCTTGTAGTACAGAATCGGCATCCCCGTCTTCTGGCCCGAAGTCATCTGGCGTTCGTACACGTCACACAGCACGAACGTGTCGGGCAGGAACGCGCCGGCCCCGCTGTCGCCATAGATGCTTCTCAGCCGGTAGGCATTGGCGTTTTCCGCCTGCAGGTAAGGGCCCTTCCGAGCCGACAGATTGGCCGGCAGCGGATTGGTCGGATACAACTGCAAGCTGGCCGTGCCGTCCAGACCGTCGCGTCGGAAGATGGTGTTCGCGTGACAGCCCAGCAGGTCTTTTCCCATGATGGCTTCCGTCAGCTTCATCGCACCGCAGTACGGAGCGCCGGTCGGGTCCAGAGCACCGGAATCCGGATAGCCGCCGAACTCGTTGCTGAACAACTCAATGGCGGCGTCGATGCTGCGCAGTTGGGCCATCTGCTTGACGCTCGTGGCGAACTTCTTGGCCTTGTTCAAGGCCGGTACGAGCAGGCCGATCAGGATGACGATGATGCTCATCACGGTCAGCAGCTCGACGATCGTGAACGCCCTCGGCGTTCTGGCTGGGTTGGCGACTGGTCTCATTTCTGTTCTCCTTTTAAGATACATGATTGCCTGAATCTCGGTCGAGAGCCGATTAGCTGCCGGTAGCACTCAAGCTGGTGATGACCTGAATCATCGGCAGGAACACCGCCACGACGATCACACCCACCATGCCGCCGAGCCCGATGATCATGATCGGCTCCAGCATGGACATCAAACCGCCGACCAGCACATCCACCTGCTCGTCGTAATTGTCCGCCACTTTCAGCAACATCTTGTCGAGGTCTCCGGTCTCTTCGCCGACCGCCACCATGTTGCTGACCAGCAAGTCGATGGTCTTGGACTGGCGGAGCGGCGCGGCGAAGGTGTCCCCCTGCCGGATCGAGTTGTGGATGTTGCCCAGCAGCTTCGCATAGACCTCGTTGCCTGCCGTCTCACGCGTCACGTTGATGGCGTCGAGAATCGGCACGCCGGCGCTGATCAGCGTCCCGAGGGTTCGCGTCCATCGCGTGATGGAGACCTTACTGGACAACTGCCCGACCACCGGCATCCGCAGATTGATGCTATCCAACACCATGCGTCCCGCCTGGAACCTCCGGATGATCCGCAGGGTGATGATGATGGCAATCGGGGTCGCGATCATCCACGCCCAGCCGTACCGGTAGGCGATCCACGCGCTGATGCCCAGCACGGCCGTCGTGATGGGGTTCAAGGAGCCTCCGACCATCTCCTTGAGCACGCTTTCAAACTGCGGGATCACAAACATCATCAGGCCCAGCAGGATCAGAAACGCGGCCGTGAGCACCACGATCGGGTAGATCATGGCGCTCTTGACACGACCCTTCAGGCGGATGGCCTTCTCCTTGAAGTCGGCGATACGCGCCAGAATCAGGTCGAGCACGCCGCCCGCCTCGCCGGCCGCCACCATGTTCACGAACAGACGGTCGAAACACCGCGGAAACTTCGCCATGGCCTCCGAGAGCGTCGTGCCGCCCTCGATCTCGTCCGCCACGTACCCGATGATCCGCTTGAAGGCGCCCGATTTCTGCTGCTCTTCGAGAATGCGCAGAGACCGAAGGATCGGCAAACCCGCATCCTGGAGCGTCGAAAGCTGCCGCGCGAACTCCGTGACGTATTTGACCTTGACCTTCGCCCTGGCCCCCCGGCGAGCCCGCGTCTTTGCCGCGGTCTTGCCCACCTGCTTCGTCGCCGTCTTCGAGCGGACCTTCGTGGGGAAGTACCCCATGTTGCGGATCTTGCTGATGGCTTCCTTCTCGCTGAGGGCCTCAATCTCGTCCTTGATCTCGACCCCCTGGGAATCCAACGCTACATATTGAAAGACAGGCATGTTCCTACCTCACTTGAACGCAACCATCCTGAGCTCCACACGGCCAGCGCCTTAGCTTTCCGTGATCGTTTCCTTGGCGATCTCGTCGATTGTGGTGATGCCGTCGAACACCGCGATCAAACCGTTGTAACGCAGCGGTCTCATGCCCGCCTTCTGGGCCGCCACACGCAGGACATTCGTCGAGGCGCGATTCATGATCAGGTCGCGGATTTCATCGTTGAAGATCATGATTTCGTAGACGCCGGTTCGACCCTTATAGCCGGTCCCGTTGCACTTGCTGCACCCTTTTCCATAATAGAACTTCCGGCCGGCGATTTCCTCTTCCGTCAGACTCAGTTCTTTCAACTGGGCCTCGTCCGGCTCGTAGGGGGTCTTGCACTTGGTGCAGATCCGACGGACCAGACGCTGGGCGACGACGCCTTCGATCGTCGCGGTGATAAGGAACGGCTCGACGCCCAGGTCGAGCAGACGGGCGACGGAACTCGGCGCGTCGTTGGTGTGCAGCGTGGTGAACACCAGGTGGCCGGTCAGCGACGCCTGGGCCGCGATTTCAGCGGTTTCATGGTCACGAATCTCACCGACGAGCACGATGTCAGGGTCCTGTCGCAGAATCGAACGCAGGCACCGGGCAAAGGTCAGCCCGATGTCCGGCTTCATCTGGACCTGGATGAGACCGTCGAGATCGTACTCCACCGGGTCTTCGGTCGTGATGATCTTACTGTCAATCGTGTTCAACTCACTCAAGGCCGAATAGAGGGTGGTGGTCTTTCCGGAACCGGTCGGACCCGTCACGATGATGATCCCGTTCGGCCTGTTGATGAGCTGCCGCACCAGCTTCAGGTCTTCCGGCTGGAACCCCAGCTTCTCCAGGTCGAAGCTCACCTGACTGCGGTCCAGCACACGAAGCACGACGCTCTCCCCGAACATCGTCGGAAGCACGCTGACACGCAGATCGATCGGATTGCCCTGGACCGAGAGCGAAATGCGACCGTCCTGCGGCAGTCTTCGCTCGGCGATGTCCAGGTTCGCCATGACCTTGATTCGGGAGCTCAGGGCCGCGGCAATGTACTTCGGAGGCGGGATCATCTCGTACAGAACGCCGTCGATACGATACCGCATCTTGTATTCGGTCTCGAACGGCTCGAAGTGAATGTCCGACGCCTTGTCTCGAATCGCCTGCAGGAGCACCAGGTTCAGCAGCTTCTTGACAGGGTTGGACTCCGACAGCTCCTTCAGCTCATCCAGGTCGATGCTCTGATTTCGTCCGTCGAATTCCGCCAGAAACGCATCCGACTGGATCTCGTCGATCAGCTCCGTGATGTTGTCATCTTCCGACTCGTAGTACTTCTTCAGCGCCGCCTCAAGGGCATCCCGGTCGGTCATTTTCGCCGTGACGGAAAACCCCATCAACGTCCTCAGGTCGTCCGTCGCCCGGAAGTTGTCAACATTGTCAAGCACGACGACCAACTCATTCTTTGCCTTGTTGTACTCAATTGGAACAATATGATAGCTCGTCGCGGTCTGCGCAGGGACCTTATCGATGACCTCCTGCGGAACATCCAGTCCGTCGATGTTGACGTACTCCATCCCTCGCTTGGCCGCCAGGGCCACCTGCAACTGCGTCTCATCGATCAGCCCGAGTTCGAGGAAGATCTCGCCGATCCGGACGCCTCCGCCTCGCTGCTTCTGGATGGTGAGGCACTCGTGGACCTTCTCCCGACTGAGGATCCCCATCTTCATCAGGATTCGCCCCAGGGGCCGGCCACGCAACTGCTCAACCGGAGGGAGCTTGATAGCTGTTTTGCTTTTGCCCATAGCTCAAAGCCCTTAAAGCCTCTCTATCTCTTCTACGTCCCGATTATAGCAAAGTAAACAGTTATTTCTCCAAAAATTAGAAATGGGACACCTGGTTAATGAGGCGCAATACGGCTCAGTCTTGCAGCCCCGACAACCAGACAGCGTGTAAGCCTATGTCCTATAGACGTGTTTGTGGCCACCCCGTTACGCGTGGAATAACCGCTCGTGTGTCGCAGACTTTTCGGACCTTTACGTCTTGAGGATCGGTCCCATGTCTTCCAGTTCCTGGGCCGCCTCGGCAGCCTTCTTCTTCATCTTTCCTCTGGCCGAGGCGATCTTGGCCAGCGCCTTCTCTTGGAGCGCTCCCGGACCCCGGCCCTTGTCGAGCATCTCCTCAAGCGTGATCTTGCCGGAGTCGTAGAGGTTCCAGAGATGCTCATCCAGCAATTGCATGCCGAGCTTCTTGCCCGTCTGGATGCTGGAATCAATGCGGTAGGTCTTGTTCTCCCGGATCAGGTTGGCAATGGCCGGCGTCACCACAAGGAATTCGTAGGCGGCGATTCGGCCGCGACCCGAAGCCAGCGGACAGAGTGCCTGGCTGAGCACCGCAAGCAGATTGCCCGCCAACTGGATTCGGATCTGTTCCTGCTGGTCCACCGGGAACACGTCAATAATACGGTTTATGGTACCTGCGGCACTGGTCGTGTGGACCGTGCTGAACACCAAGTGGCCCGTTTCCGCTGCACGGACCGCCGCCTCGATCGTTTCGAGGTCGCGCAATTCGCCGACGAGAATCACGTCGGGGTCCTGACGGAGCACGCGTCGGAGGGCCTCGGCGAAGCTGGGCACGTCCACGCCTACTTCACGCTGGTTGATGATCGATTTCTTATGTGGCTGGTAGTACTCGATCGGGTCTTCCACCGTCACGATGTGTCGATCGAAATTCTCGTTGATGTAGTTGATCATCGTCGCCAGCGTTGTGGTCTTGCCGCTTCCCGTCGGACCGGTAACAAGAAAAAGCCCGCGAGGACGGCGGCAGAGTGCCGCACAGATCTTGGGCAAGCCGAGCTGTTCAAAAGTCAGGAGCTTGTTGGGGATCTGCCGCAGGACGATGGAAATATTGCCCTTCTGCTTGAACACGGACACACGGAATCTCGCCGCATCGCCGAAGGCGAAGCCAAAATCCGTGCCCCCTTCCTCCTGAATCTCCTGCTCGCATCGTTCCGGCGTAATGCTCTTCATCAGGGCTACTGTATCATCGGGCTCCAGAACCTTCGTCTCCAGCGAACGAAGATGCCCATCGATGCGAAGCACCGGTGGCCGTCCCACCGAGATGTGAATATCCGAGGCCCCCTGCGAAACACACGCTTGCAGAAGCCTGTCCATGTTCACTGTCGCCATCTGGTGATCCTTTGCCAAAAAAACGGTTATTCTTCTACCATACCCTCGGTCTGAGCGATTCGGGAAACCTCTTCGGCCGTGGTGGTTCCTTTGAAAATCTTCAGCTTACCATCCTCTGCCAGTCCTCGCATCCCGGCGTTCTTGGCCGCCTTCCGCAACTCCGTCGTCGTGGCGCGTTTGAACGCCAGTTCGCGCATTTCCGCGTTCATCTCGAGCATTTCGAAGATGCCGAGCCGACCCTTGTAGCCCGTGTTGTGGCACGCCGGACAGCCGGCTCCCTTGTAGACCGGGCGTTTCTTAGTCTCCTCCGGATCGATACCCACCAGCCGCAGATGGTGCGGATTGGGATGCTCGTCCACCACTTTGCACTTCTTGCAGATGACGCGGATCAGTCGCTGGGCCATGATGGCCTGAATCGAACTGGCCACCAGGAACGGCTTGACCCCCATGTCGATCAAACGGGTGATCGCGCCGCAGGCGTCGTTGGTGTGCAGCGTGCTGAACACCAGGTGGCCTGTCAGAGCGGCCTGGATGGCGATATCGGCCACTTCGCTATCGCGGATTTCACCGACGAGGATGATGTTCGGCGCCTGACGCAGCATGGATCGAAGGATCCGGTCAAATGTCAGACCGATCTCTTCCTTCACCTGGCACTGGTTCATCCCGGCAAACATGTACTCGACAGGGTCCTCGGCGGTGATGATCTTCTTATCCGGTTTGTTCAACTCCTGCAAGGCGGCATACAGCGTCGTGGTCTTGCCGCTACCGGTCGGGCCGGTCACCAGGAAGATGCCGTTGGGACGCTTGATGATGCGCTGGAATGTCTCGTAGTTGTCCTGCTCAAATCCGAGCGATTCGATACCGATATTGACCGCGTCCGGCCTGAGAATACGAAGAACCACGCTGGGCCCGTGGTTTCCCGGCAGGGAAGAGACGCGGAAATCGATGTCCTGGCCGCCGATGTTCCGCTTGATACGACCGTCCTGTGGCAGCCGTTTCTCGGCAATATCCATGCCGGAGAGAATCTTCAGACGCGTGACCAGCGGCGCCTGCATGTTCTTCGGGATGTTGTCTTTTTCGAGGCAGACGCCGTCGACGCGATACCGGATGCGGACACGGTCGGCCATCGGCTCGACGTGAATATCGCTGGCTCGCATGTGGTAAGCGGTATCGATGATGAGATTCACAAGCCGGATGATCGGCCCCTCGTCGTCGGCATCGGCCGCCTGAGCGCGCTGCGCCTCGGCCGCCAGCTCACGCCCCACTTCCGCCAGTTCGGCGGCCGTGGCGTCAATGCTGTGCGTCAGCCGGTCATCCTCCGGCTTGTCCACCTCCTGCTCGAGCGAACCGTCGATATAGGCGCGGATCTTCTTCGGACTGGCCAGATAGCACTCCAACTCGGTATTCAGACGCAACCGGACGGAATCCATCATGTCCAGGTCCATCGGATCGCCGATGATCAGCTTCAAACGGCCGTTGGCCACGCTCAGAGGCAGAATGCCGTGGCGACGGATCAGGTCCTCCGGGACGATCTTCACCGCATCCGAAGGGACCGTAACCTGGTCCAAGTCGACATACTTGAGCCCAAACTGCTTGGCCAGGGCTTTGGCAAGGGTGTCCTCATCGATGAGCTTCATATCAAGCAAGACCTGGCCAAGCCGCTTGTTATTGGACTTGCCGGTCTTGATTGCATCGATAAGGGCCTCCTTCTTGACAAGCCCTGCCTTGTAGAGGATTTCCCCTAAGCGCCTGCGTTCCTTGGTCATACAAACCTCATGTGCAGCATCAACCCATCCCTGTTCATTTTATCAGTTCTTCCCAGGCAAGTCAACGGTCCAGTCCGCGTCGCAGGATATCCAGCGCCGTCTGTGCGGCGCGCAGCCGCACGTAACCTCGTTCCCACGGGAACACCTGGCGCACCGTGTGCACCTGCCCTTCAAAGTCGGCACAGACATACACAAGGCCGACCGGCTTCTCGTCGGTCCCGCCGTCTGGGCCGGCGATGCCGGTTATGCCAATCGCATAGTCAGTGCCGGCCCGAGCCCGGGCGCCTCGCGCCATGGCTTGTGCCACCTCCTCGCTGACCGCGCCGTGTCTGGCGATCAACTCCGGCGGCACCCCCAATTCGTCTATCTTGGCTTCATTGCTGTACGTCACCCACCCGCGCGTGAAGTACCGGCTGGCCCCCGGAACATCGGTGATCAGCTTGGCGAGAAGCCCTCCCGTGCAGGACTCCGCCACCGCCAGCGTCTTGCCCTGCCGCTGCAACTGCCGACCGACGACCTCGGCCAGGGTCTCCTCGCCCACGCCATAGACCAGCGGCCCCAGGAGGCCGCGCAGCCTGGTCTCCTGGCACTGGGCCAGATTCTCGGCCTCGGCTACGGTCTGCGTGGTGGCGACAATCTCCAGCGTGATTACCCCCGTCTGAGCCGTGCAATTGACCAGTGGATTGTGGTCCCGGAGCATCGCGTCGCCAATCATTTCGGCGATCGTCGATTCGCCGGCGCCGAAGCACCTGAGCCTTCTGACCACCACCGCCTGAGACGGCGCCACCGCCCGCAGTCTCGGAAGGACCGAAGCCGCCAGCATTTGCTCCATCTCTCGCGGGACGCCGGGAAGGGCGAAGAAGACCTTGCCATCCTTCTCGGCGACGATCCCCGGAGCTGTCCCCCACTCGTTGGGCACAACGTCAGCCCCCTTCGGGATCCGGGCCTGGCCCGCATTCTTGCGCACCATCGGCACCCCGCGCCTCTGGAACATCTCACCTATTCTGACAAGCAGGTCCTCTCGGAGTTCCAGCTCAACCCCCAGGAATTCGGCAAAGCCTTCGCGGGTCAAGTCGTCGTCGGTCGGGCCCAACCCTCCGGTGGCAATGACAATGTCCGCCTCCTCGGCGGCCAGCCTCAGGGCGCGGACAATCGCCGGCTGGAGATCGGCTACCGTATATGAGCTGGCCGTCGGGACGCCGATCAACCGCAACTGCCGTTCGATATACGCCGCATTCGTGTCGACGGTATGGCCGCTGAGAACCTCGTTGCCGATACTGATGATAGACGCCTGCTTGACCCGACCGACCATCCCATCTCCCGACGCACACTGGACCTGAAACCCCCGAGTGTGACCCCATGCACCACCCGGCGTAGAAACGCCACTATACCCTCCGGCCTGCCCTCGCCACCTGCCGCTGCCACGGAGCGATCCAGGCAATCACATCTCGATCATCGCCTTAACGACGCCGTCTCTGTATCCGGCCACCAGCTCAAAGGCCTCCTGAACCCGCTCAAGCCTGAACCGGTGCGTCACCATGAAATCGACGCCTGCTGCACCCGACGCGACCAGATCCATCGCTTCGTGCGTACACTTGTTTTGACGGCGCACGTTGATGATCGTTACTTCCTTGCGGCGGATTTTGTCGATCGACAGCGAAATGCGGTCTTCGCGAGGAATACCGATGAGCAGGAGCTTGCCGCCCGGCTTGAGCAGATCGACCGCCTGGTCGATCGTTTCCTGCTGGCCCGCGCATTCGTACACGACATCCATTCCGGAAGGTTTATGCCGAAGGATCGCCGCGACCACATCCTCCTTGAGCGGATTGCCGACCCAGGCGGCTCCTGCCTTCCTGGCGATCTCCACTCGCTCGTCGATCTTCTCGGTCATGTAGCACGCCCCGACGCCGGCGGCCCTGGCACTGACCAGACAGCACAGCCCAATGGGCCCGGCGCCCAGCACCGCGACGTCCGCCCCCTTGGCCGGACGCGATTGTTTGACCGCGTAGACGGCGATTGCCAGAGGCTCGCAGAGCACCCCCTGCTCGATGGAAATCCTGTCGTGCGTCGGCAGACAGCATTCCTCGGGCATTACGATGTACTGCGACAGGCACCCGTTGCCCTGACCGGGCGTGCCGAGAAAACGCAGATTGAAGCAGGTGTTCTCGCGACCGGCCTTGCACTGCGCACAGGCGTGACAGGACACCGCCGGCTCGATCACCACCTCCTGCCCTACCTTGAGGCTCTTCACGTCGGGACCGACCTTCGCGACCGTCGCCGCACACTCATGGCCAACGATGAACGGGAACTGCACGACCTGCGAACCGATCCGCCCGGTCTCGAAGTAGTGAACGTCCGAGCCGCAGACCCCCACCTTCTCGACCCTCAGCAGAACATCGGTCCGCTTCTGGATCTTCGGATCGGGAACCTCCCGTACTTCCATCCGGCGAACGCCGGTCAACACCGCTGCTTTCATTCCGTGCTCGACTCCCGTCTGACCCGAGTATGCCTATACATTGAATCGGAAATTGATGATGTCGCCGTCTTTGACGACGTATTCTTTGCCTTCCAGCCGCATCTTCCCCGCCGCTTTAACCGCCTTCTCGTCGCCCAGCGCTTTCAGGTCGGTATAGGCCATCGTCTCGGCTCGGATGAAGCCCCGTTTGATGTCGCTGTGGATCTTGCCGGCCGCATCCACCGCCACCGTGCCGTCCTTGATCGGCCAGGCCCGCACCTCGTCGGACCCCGCCGTCAGAAAACTCACCAATCCGAGCGTCGAATAGCACATCTGGACGAACTTCTCGGCCGCCGACTCAGTGATCCCCAGATCGGCCATGAAGGTCTTGCGGCTCTCGGCATCCAACTGCGCCAGCTCGTATTCGAGCTTGGCGCACATCGTCACCGCCGAGATCGACCCGTCCACGGCAATCGTCTCGCCCGCCTGGTCCTCCCCCACGTTGATGACAGCCGCCATGGGCTTGAGCGTCAGAAAACCAAGCGATTTGACGATGGCCCGTTCCTCTTCGGTGTGAATCACGGAACTGATCGGCTTCTCCGCTTCGATGGCCTCCTGCAACCTCAGTTGGAGAGCCAGTTCGGCCTTGTCCTGCGCCTGCGTCTTGGTGGGCTTGTGGACCTGCTTTTCCAGCTTCTCGACCCTCGTGGTGACCAGCTCCAGATCGCTCAGGAGCAGTTCGGTTTGCAGCTCGGCCAGGTCGCGTTTCCAGTCGACGCTGTTGCGGTATGCCGCGACGCTCGGATCGTCGAACGCCCGCACGACCAGAATCAGCATGTCGGTCGTGCGGATCTGGCCGATCAGCCGTCTGGCCGCCGCGCGACCGTGCTCGTCGGTGAAGCTGAAACCCGGCAAATCCAGCACATCGATGGTCGCCAGGGTCTTCTTCTTGGGCTTGTAGAGGGCGTTGAGCCAATCCAGACGCTTGTCCGGAACCGGCACGATCGCCTCCTCGATCGCGGTGGCTCCGATCGGCGGAACGGCCTTGCCGCTGATGGCCGAGAAGATCGTGCTCTTGCCGGACTGCATCAGTCCAAGCAATGCTGCTTTCATCTCATAGTGCTCCGGACTTATCGCGAACCCTATCGTACACACAGCCCCCGGCGGCATCATATGCCACCACCGCAGGGAAATCAACGACCTCCAGCCGGCGGATCGCTTCCGTACCCAGATCCTCGTACGCGACGACATCGGCGCGGACGATGTGCTTGCTCAGCAGCGCGCCGGCTCCCCCGAGCGTCGAGAGGTGAACGGCTCCATGCTGCTGCAACGCCCGGCGGACCTCGTCGCTGCGATAGCCTTTGCCCATCGTCGCCCGCAGGCCGTGGGCAATCAGCCTGGGACTGAACGGGTCCATTCGCGACGACGTGGTCGGGCCGGCGGCGCCGATGACCGCTCCCGGCCGGGCCGGCGTCGGACCGACGAAGTAGAGAATCGCCCCATCCAGATCGATCGGCAGTTCCTCCCCGGCGTCGAGTGCGGCACAGAGGCGCTTGTGGGCCATGTCGCGGGCGGTATACACCACGCCGCGAAGGATTACCTCATCACCCGCTTTCAGCCGGCGGATATCCTTTTCCGCCAGGGGCGCACACAACTGTATCACTGAATCGGACCTCCCGGGCCCGCTCTGCATCGAGCGCGCCGGACTATGCTATTGGATAAGCGATGCCGCAGGCGGCGAGTGTAACACATCGCTCCATCCTTGCGAATGGAAAAACGTGCTGAAAGGGATTTGTTGGGAAAGCCCCGGAAAATTCGTGTCGAATCGGATCGGCGACTGTATAATCCACAGCGCTATGCCGAAATATCCGATATTTCTGGATCTGACCGATCGACGGGTCGTGCTCATCGGCGGTGGCGCCGTCGCCGTGCGGAAGGCCCACGTGCTTCTCGACGCCGGTGCGCGCCTGGTGATCGTGACCGACCAGGCGAGCGACATGCTGACCGGCCTGTGCGTCGAGCGCGCCGCCGAACTGGTCCGAGCCAAGTACGCCAAGGAATATATCGCCGAGGCGGTGCTCGTCATCGCCGCGACCAACGACGAGAAGGTCAATCGGCAGGTATACAGCGACTGCCAGGAACTGGGAATTCTCTGCAACGTGGTCGACGACCCGCCCCTGTGCGATTTCTTCGTTCCGGCCGTGGTGCGACGAGGCGACCTGCAAATCGCCATCGGGACCGACGGCTATTGCCCCGCCTATGCCGGCCACCTTCGCAACAAACTCGAAGCGATCTTCACCGAGCAGCACGGTCTGTTCCTGGCCGAGCTCGAATGGGCCCGGAAGCAGATCATCGAGGAGATTGCGAATTCCGCCGACCGTAAGGCGTTGCTGGGCGAACTGGTCGAAGATGCGTCGTTCGAGTGTTTCACCGCCCATGGCTCGGCCGCCTGGCGAGAGAGGGCCCGCCGGCGCATCGAGTCGTACAAGACCGGAAGCTGACCTGCGGTCGGCTCGTCAGATAGAATCGCCGTGTCCGATCTCCGCACCCAAGCCGCCCTCCCGCTGATGTGCCCGGTGAGGGGCCGAAGCCAACGACCATGACCGCCAGGATCGAACTGTTAGCTCCCGCTCGAGATGTGCCGGTCGCGATGGCCGCGATTCGCTGCGGGGCCGATGCCGTCTACGTCGGCGCGCCGCAGTTCGGCGCCCGCGAGGCGGCGGGCAACACGATCTCGGCAATCCGGCAGATCGTGGATTTCGCCCACCCGTACTACGCACGGGTGTACGTCGCGCTGAACACGCTGCTGCGTGACGATGAGCTGGCGCGGGCTGAGAGGATGATCGGCGAACTGTATCGCGTCGGCGTCGACGGCCTGATCGTTCAGGACGTGGGCCTGCTCGAACTGGACCTGCCGCCGGTGCCGCTGATCGCCAGTACGCAGATGCACAACGCGACGGTCGAGAAGGTGCGGTTTCTTGAAGCGGTGGGCTTCTCGCGGGTGATCCTGGCCCGCGAACTGAGCCTGGATCAAATCCGCGCAATCCGCCGGGCGACCACCATCGAACTGGAGTGCTTCGTTCACGGCGCCCTGTGTGTCGGCGCCAGCGGCCAGTGCTATATGAGCTACGCCATCGGCGGACGCAGCGGCAATCGGGGCCAATGCGCCCAGCCCTGCCGTCGGCGATACACTCTCAAGGACCGGCGCGGCAAGATTCTGGCCCGCGACCGCCACCTGCTGTCCCTGAAGGATCTGAATCTGGCCGACCATCTGGCGGAGCTGATCGACGCCGGGGTCAGTTCATTCAAGATCGAGGGGCGGCTGAAGGATGTTGCCTACGTCGCCAACACCGTGGGCTTCTACCGCCGCAAGCTCGATGCTCTCCTGGCGGAGAAGGGACTCGCACGAACCTCTTCGGGGTCGTCTGAACTGGCTTTCGAACCCAGTCCCGACAAGACGTTCAGTCGCGGATTCACAGATTACAGCCTGGCCGGAGACCGGTCAGGCTTCGGCGCCATCGACAGTCCTAAATCGAGGGGAGAGTTCATCGGGACGGTGGCCAGCGTGGAGAAGTCATGCTTTATCCTTGGTGACGACCACGATCTGCACAATGGTGACGGGCTCTGCTTCTTCGATGGGAAACGCGAGCTGGCCGGCACACTCGTCAACCGCGTCGAGGGTCGCAGGGTCTATCCACAGAAGATGCACGGCATCCGCGCCGGCCAGGAGATCCATCGCAACTACGACCGCGTCTTCTCAGGCAAACTGACGGACAAGGCCGCGCAACGGAGAATCCAGATCGTCATGACGCTTGCGGAGAAGCCCCAGGGACTGACTCTGACCGGTTGCGACGAAGATGGAAACGAGGCAACCGTCGAGATTGCAGGCGACAAGCAGTTCGCCCGGAACGAGGACGCCGCGCGCAAGACGATCCTTGCCCAACTGACCAGGCTCGGCAATACCCTCTTCGCCTGTCGCGACTTGCGGATGCAAACCAACGCCACGTACTTTCTGTCGGTGTCGCAGTTGAACGCGGCCAGACGGGAACTTGTGCAGCGGTTGATGCAGGTACGAGAAGCCCATCGACCCCGCTCGGGCGGCGCAGTCCGTAGGAATGCGGCCCCCTATCCTGAAAAGCGCCTGTCCTATCTGGGCAATGTGCTAAACCACAAGGCCGAGGAATTCTATCGCCGGCACGGCGTAGAGATCATCGAAGCAGCCGCCGAATCCGGCCTGGACTTGTCGGGTCGCCTCGTCATGACCACCAAACACTGCCTGCGTCAGGAGCTGGGCCTGTGCGAGGGGCCCCGGCCCGGCGCGGCGGCCGAGCCGCTGATCCTCGAGGATGAGGATGGACGCACGTTCGAGGTCCGCTTTCGCTGCGGGTCGTGCGGCATGGAGATCGTGGCGCGGTAGGACGTTCGCGTCGTCGCCGGGCCAAATAGAACGGCTCGACCGAATGATGCGGCCGAGCCGATGGACTGCTTGAAGACGGTGTTTGCCTGCGTCAGGCCTGGATCTTGTCGATCTTGACCTGGAGGTACTTCTGGCGATGCCCGATCCGGCACTTGCTGTTCTTACGCCGGCGGAAGTACGTGACGTAAAGCTTGTCGCCCTTGACCAAGGCGTCTTCGGCCGTGCCGTCGAATGAGGCAATGACCTTCGCCCCTTCCACGTAAGGGGTTCCGAGCCGGCTGGCGCCCCCGTCACCCACAAAAAGCACCTTGTCCAATTCGATCTGCTTGGCTTGCGGGTCCACGTCCACCAGTTCGATATTCAGGCGATCGCCCTCGGCCACCTTGTGCTGTTTTCCGCCCTGCTCGATTACTGCGTACATCTCAAAAACTCCAGGTCAAGGACTGCAATCTTGGGAAAACCGGTATATTACGCCTCAGGGCCATTTTTGTAAAGACATTTCTGCGGGTTTTTCGTATTCTGTCGCCCACAGGCGTTGCTCGAACCTGAACGGATGCATTCTCGGGAGTGCCTTGATGAAATTGGCCATGCTCAACGACAGGATCGTCCCTGTCGACTCTCTGGATCCGATCTACTTCGATCGGGGAATCTACTTCGGCGACGGGGTCTATGAGGTCCTTCGCAGCTATCACGGCAAGCTCTTCGCCCTGGACGACCACCTGGCGCGGTTCGCCCGGAGCCTGGCGGAGGTCCGTATTACCAGTGTGGATGTCGCCCAGATTCGCAGCCGGGTCGAGCGGGCCTTTGCCGCCAGCGGCCTGCCCGACGCCAAGATCTATTTCCACGTGACCCGAGGCTCGGCCCCCCGAAATCACGTCTGGAACGCCGATCTGGAGCCCAATTTCTTCCTCACGGTCAGTGAAGTGCCCGACGACAGCCGCGACAAGGCAGAGGGGATCACCGTCGCGACCCACCCCGACTGGCGGTGGAAACGGTGCGACATCAAGTCGCTGAACCTGCTGGCCAACGTCCTGGCCCGTCAGAATGCGGCGGAAAAGGGCTGCGGCGAGGCGATCCTCGTGGACGACGCCGGCCTGATCACCGAGGGCGCCGGCTCGGGCTTTTTCGCCATCCTGGGCAGCAGCCTGTGGACCGCCCCCCTCTCGGCCAACATCCTGCCATCCATCACTCGGAGCTTCGCAATCAAGGCGGCCCGGAACCTGGGGATGGAGGTCGTGGAGCAGTGCCTGACGCCGCAACAGGCCGCCTCGGCCACCGAGCTGTTCATCGTGGTGACCACCAAGGACATCGTCCCGGTGGTCAAGTTCGACGGCGCCGTCATCGGCAATGGCAAACCCGGTCCCCAGACCGCCGCCCTGATCGCCGAATTCCACAAGTTCACCGTCTGAACTTGTCCGCGAAAAACACAAGGGGGCTGCACCACAGGCAGCCCCCTTCTCCTTCGAAGCCCAACCAGTACCGTCAAATCAAAGGCACCGTCCCTTTGTAGAAGAGCACCAGGGCAATCACACAGACCAGCATGATGACCGCCGGGACCATCCACACCTTCTGCCACTGGAACTGATCGCCCACTTTGAACTTGTCCATCACTATGCCCGCCAGTTGCGTGCCGCCGAACAAGGCCACGCCGCTCTGGGCCGTGAAGATCAGGGCCTGCATAGAGCTGCCCGCCCCTTCCGGCGCCACCGCCCCGGCATACATCTGTCCAGCGATGATGAAGAACACATAGGCCAATCCGTGAAAGGCCTGGGCCCCCACGATCATGGCGGGTGGACGCGGCACAATGTAGGTCACGAACAGGACCAACCAGGAAACGGCTCCGGCCACCAGCGTCCACTTGTAGCCCCCTTTGCCTACCATCCAACTGAGGACGAAGAGCGTCGCTGCTGCCTGCACCGCCTGCGCGATGGCCATCGAGGCCGGCACGTTCTTCGCCTGGATGCGATTGTCCTGCATGAACTGTGCGGTCCCGAGGAAGTAGAACTGCATCATTCCCGGCGCGACCATCGAAATCAGCAGGAAGATCAGGAACGTCGGGATCTTCAACATGCCCAACGCGGAGCTTCCAGCCTCACCGGCCGCCGGCGTGCTCGGCATGAATCCACCGCAGACAACCGCCATCGCCACCGACAAGACGGCCGCCAATATCAGGCAATCCCGGCCTTCTTCGCCGGTCTTGAAGATCCAGCGCCAGCCGGTCAGGAAGTAGCCGGCCACCGCCCAGGCAATCGGCGCCCACATGAAGATGTAGGCGGATTTCGCCGTGTCGACGTTGTTCTTGGCCAGGTGATAGAACATCAGCGAGTTGACCAGAGGCAAGGTCGCCGCATAACACAGCGCGTAGAGCAGAATCACCGTGAACAGCGATTGAAAGTCCTTGCGATAGCTCGCGACAAACAGCAGCACCATGCCGGCAAGGTGAGCCACCGCCAGAATGTACTCCGTGTTGAAGTACTTATCCGCCAGATAGCCTGCCAGCAACGGCATGAAGATACAAGCTAACGGCAAGGCCGAATAGACCCAGCCGGTCTGCTTTCCGCTGAACTTCAGCGGGCCCAGCAGCCGCGCCGCCAATACCGGATACCACGCCCCCCATACTGCAAACTCCAAAGCCATCAACGCGCTGAGCTTCCAATACAGGGTCGAATCCATCCCGAAAGTCATGTCATTCTCCTTGAATCGCCACGCCGCCGTTGGTCAGGTCAACTCGCAGCAGCCAACCGCTGGACTGCCTTCTGGATATCGCCGAAACGATCGTCACCCGCCTCGCGCTCGATGGCCAGCGCCCCGTCGTATCCCACCTCTTCCAGCGCCGCGAGGAACTCGGCGATGCCGACCTGGCCGTCGCCCCAGGGCACCTCGGCCCCCCACGTCCCAGGCTCGCTGGTGCGTAGCGCGTCCTTGATGTGGATGTGCCGAATCCACGGCGCCAGGGTGTGAACCGCCTTGATGGGATTGCCCTTGTCGTAGAGGATCATGTTGGCCGGATCGAAGTTGACGCCGACGGAATTGTGGTCGAGTCTTTCGAGAAAATGACGCAGCTCTTTGGCGCTCTCCTGCCCCGTCTCCAGCAGGAAGATCACGCCATTCTCTTCGGCCATATCGGCCAAGGTGCGGATTCGGTCCGTGATCTTGGCAGCGTGAGCCTTGTCCGTCTCGTCGATGAAGCCGGCGTGCATCGAGAGGTACTTGACCCCCAGCTCGGCGGTGATCTCGGCGGCCTGGGCAAACAGGTCGCTATCGCCCTGCCAGTATTCATCGGGAACGATGCCGCCGGTGACCTTGATGGTGTCCAGCGTCGAGTAGTCCTCATGCACGAAGTTCAGCATGGTCGAGGTGATCGTCCAGTCCTGGGCCTTGATCGCGTCGAGACACTGCTTGCCGCCGGCGCCGATCGCGCCGGCAATCGCCAGGTGCACGTGCTGCAAACCCAGCTTCTTCATCGCCTTGGCCACGCCGGGGATGTCCGTCTGGAGCGACCAACTGCAAACGCCTACGGGCCAGTTCCTGCATCTCATGTCAGTCTCCTGTCTTTATGCCCCCGATTACCGAATGGCGACTCGCTCTCGCGTGCGGATCGACTCCTTCTCCGCTTCCACGATCTTCACCGAGTCGCGGGATTGCTCCAGCGTGATGACCGGCGGCACCGCCTGCCCTTGGATCGCCTTGGCGAAGTGCTCAACCTGGCGGACGTAGCCATCCTGCGGCAGCACCTGTGGCGTGAAGACCTTGCCCTGGGCCGGGCAGACCCGCAAAGCCGGCTGCCGCGTCACGTCGTAGACGATCGTGGCCTTCTCGAGAATCAGATTGAAACTCATTTCGAAACCAAAGCCTGGCATCATCCCCCAGCCGCCCTCGGCAGTGACGACCTGGTCGTCGCCATAGACATACTGCGTGACGATGTGGATCAACTGCCCTCGCGGCCCGACGGCCCCATGAGCGCAGACCGCCTTGGGTATGCCGAGAAGGTACTGCACGTAGTCGGTGTCGTGAATGTGCAGGTCCAGCGCGACTCCTCCGCTGCGCTGCTCATCCACAAACCAGTTGTCCAGGCTCCAGCCGGGAGGCGAACCCAGCCGCTGGAACATCGCCGCGACGACCTTGCCGTACCTGCCGCTGTCAACGAGTTCCTTGGCCTTGACGTATTCCGGCCAGAATCGCAGACAGTGGCCGATCTGGAGGACCTTGCCGCTCTTGCGGGCGGCCGCGATCATGCGGTCGCAGTCGCCCACGGTCAGCGCCATCGGCTTCTCGCACAGCACGTGGACGCCCCGTGACAGCGCCCGCTCGGAAAACTCGGCGTGAAGATAGGTAGGCAGGGTCAGCGAGATCGCATCGAGCCCCGCCTTCGCGATCATCCGGTCGAAATCGGCGAACACTTCGATTCCGGTAAAGTCGATGTCGCCGGCGGCCCCGTCGATGTTCCCCACCGCCCGGTGTGTGTCCTCTTTGATGTTGGGGTTCGCGTCGCAGACCGCGACAACCCGCGCATCTTCCCGCGCCTTCCAGCAGCGAAAATGCATGCGTCCCATGAATCCGAACCCGACGATTCCCACTTTCAACATCGCAACAGACCTCCCTATGGTGTGGGCTCGGCGCCTGTAGGTGTTCGGTCAGGCAGCCCGCGAGGTGATCTTTCTTCCCTTGGCCCAATCGTGCATCTCATAGCGCCAAGATTCTCCAATCGGCACGTTTAAGATGCCGGATTCTATCAAACGCGCCCGAGGGCCGCCAAGCGATTTTCTTGCATTCGCCTGACAAATCGCAGGTCCAGGGAAAGGCCGTGGACATTGCCGGCCGCAGCGGTATCATGCGGAAGGTGTGCATGCCGGCGAACGAACCGGTGAGCCGGAGCCCTGGCGACGGGAGTGATTGATGGAGACCGTGATGACACCGAAAGAGCGAATCTACGCGACCCTGCGAGGCCAACCCGTCGATCGGCGGGCCGTGACACCAATCTTCATGGCTTGGTCCGCCAGCTTCATTGGACACACCTATCGGGATTACTACCTCGACGGTGACGTCCTGGTCGAATCGCAACTGGCGGTGACGCACGCGTTCGGCCTCGACCAGGCCAGCGCGATCAGCGATCCCTGGCGCGAAGCGTCCGCCTATGGGATGGAGTTCGACTATCCGCCCGACGGCGTCGGCAAACCCAGGGGAATGCTGATTCAGACCCCCGACGACGTCGCACGGCTTGCGCCGTTTGAGATCGAGAAGGCGGAGCGTCCCAGGCAACGTATCGAGAGCGTCCGCAAGATGGCCCAAGCCGTCGGCGCGACCCACAGCGTTCTCGGCTGGGTCGAGGGCCCCATCGCCGAGTACGCCGACCTGCGGGGCGTCGAGAACACGTTCATGGACCTGATCGACAAGCCCGAGATGTACGTCCAGGCCGCCGGCATCCTCATCGACAACGCGATCCGTTTCGCACGAGCCCAGATCGATGCCGGCGCGGACATGATCGGCATGGGCGATGCGGTCGCCAGCCTTATCAATCCCGCCATGTACGAGCAGTACGTGCTGCCGTTCGAGAAGAAGCTGATCGACGCCATCCACGGAGCGGGCGCGACGGTCAAGCTTCACATCTGCGGCAACATCGCCAACAACATCGCCTTGATGGCCCGGACCGGCGCCGACATCATCGACGTCGACTGGATGGTCTCGCTTGCCGCAGCGCGCGAGGCGGTCGGTCCCGACATCACGCTGGCCGGCAATTTCGACCCAAGCGCCGTGTTGCTCCAGGGCACGCCCGAAGACGTCGCCCAAGCGGCGCGAAATTGTATCGCATCGGCGGGGGCGAAGTTCATCCTTCAGCCCGGCTGCGAAGTCCCGCCCGGGACGCCGGAGGCGAACCTGCGCGCCTTCTGCCCCTGCGAAGGCTGCCTGATCGCCGACGAGCTTCGGCGCCGTTCGTAGTGACGCCTTAAGGCGTTACGCGCTCGACGGGAAGTATGCCCTTACGGGCACACTACAAGCGGGTCACAGCGTCCAGCCCTCGCGATAGGGAGGATTGAGATACTGATTGGCCTGCTCGGAATTGGCGAACCGCATGTTCGGACCGTCCCATTCGAGTTTCTCGCCCAGCATCTTCGTCGCAATGATGCCCAGCAGCGCGATCTCCGTGAGCGGCCCGCCGTAGTCGAAGTGCGAGCCGGCCCGTCTGCCGCTCTTGATCGCATCGAGCCAGTCGACGAAGTGGTCCTTCACGCGCGGCAGCGTCCTGGCCGGCTGCTTGTAGACCTTCATCTTCTCCTCGGGGAAGATCCGCAAACTGCCGGCCCCGTGCGAGCCGTACATGATCTTGCCGTTGTCCCCGATGACAATCGCCCCGGTGCCGGGCACCTCCCGCCCGGGTTCCAGGTCGTCCGGTCGCGGGATCGTCTCGACCCCATCATGCCAGACGAGCCTGACCGGACCGCGATTGCCCTTGGCCTCGAACTCGTAGGTCACGACGGTGCCTTTGGGGAATGTGTCGCCATGAGCCTTGGGGTAGTAGTCTTTTGCCCGGGCCTGGACTGTCTTGGGAGCACCAAGGTCGAGAGCCCAGAAGACCGGATCGACCACGTGGCAGACCCAGTCGCCGATGACGCCGCAGCCGAACGGCATCCAGCGTCGCCACGTGCCCGGCACGTACATCGGATGGTACGGCCGATGTTTTGCCGGCCCCAGCCACAGGTCCCAGTCCAGCTCGGCCGGAATCTCGTGCTTCTCCTGGAGCTTCGACAGATTGTCGATGGCGCTGTAGACCGAACCACACGCAGCGTGGACCTCCGTAACGTTGCCGATGGCCCCATCCCAAATCCATTCGCAGAACATCCGAATCGTGTCGTAGGAATGGCCCTGATTGCCGAGCTGCGTGACCACCTTGTGCTCGCGGGCCGCCCTCATCAGGGTACGGACCTCGTGAATCGAATGGGCCAGCGGTTTCTCGCAGTAGATGTGCTTGCCCCGCCGGATTGCCTCCATAGCGATCACCGCATGCGTGTGGTCGGGCGTGGCAACGGTCACCGCGTCGATCCGGTCGCCCATCTCATCGAACAGCTTGCGGTAGTCGCGATATTTCTTCGCCTTGGGGAAACTCGTGAAGGCCCCCGCGGCCCGGCGACTGTCCACGTCGCACATCGCCACGATGTTCTCGTTCCTGCTCCCGTCGACACTGGCGCCGCCTCGCCCCCCGACGCCGATGCAGGCGACGTTGAGCTTGTCGCTGGGGGGAGTCTGCCCCTGCCCCAGGACGTGATGCGGAACGATCGTGAACGCGGCGATCGCGCCGGTGGCCGATTGGACGAACTGCCGTCTCGATGTCTTGCTGCTGCTCATGCTCACACCTCGGTCATTGAATCCCGATGTCGGTCTATCGACAGGAAGCTATCGCCACATCGACACACCGCGATAGTGTACCACAGCACAGACCGAACCCCAAGCCGAATCAGCCGCCCGATCATGCCGCTGGCGGAAGACGTGACAGGCTGCTATAATCCTGCCATCGAGGGCTCTGTGCGGACACCCGCTGTACGATGAAAGGGGATGATGCATGACGAAGACAGCAAGAGCAGCCCGAGCCGTGCCTGTGGCCAGACCGGGATCGTACGCGCAAGGGGCAGTCACTCGCCGCCGGTTCCTCAAGAGCGGCGCCGTTTTCGGCGCGGCCTTGGGATTCCCCTATTTCGTGCCGGGCCGCGTGCTGGGAGCCCAAGGCGCCACCCCGCCCAGCGAAAAGATCGTCATGGGCTGCATCGGCGTCGGCAGCATGGGCGGCGGCCATCTGCGCGCCTTCCTCGGCCAGCAAGACGTGCGAGTCGTCGCGGCCTGCGACCTTCGCGAAGCCTTCCGCCAGAAGGCCAAGCGGCAAATCGATGAAAGGTACGCAAGCCAGGATGCCAGGACCTATCATGACTTTCGCGAGCTGCTGGCCCGTCCGGATATCGATGCCGTCTGCGTCGCAACGCCGGACCACTGGCACGCCCTGATCGGAATCGAGGCCGCCCGAAACGGCAAGGACATGTATCTGGAGAAGCCGGCCGACGTGCACGTCGCCGCCGCGAAGGCCCTGCGCCGAGCGGTGAACGACTACGGCGTCGTCTTCCAGTTCGGCACCCAGCAGCGTTCCGGCCGGGACTTCCGCTTCGCTTGCGAGTTGGTGCGGAACAAGAGAATCGGCAGATTGCAGACCATCGTGGTCGGCTCCGTGCAAGGCCTGTCGCTGCCCAACCAGCCGACCCAACCGGAGCCCGATCCGCGCCAGTTCGATTACGACATGTGGCTGGGTCCAGCGCCTTGGGCGCCGTATTCATTCGAACGGGCTGCCTCCCGGGCCGAAGGCAGCGACGGCCACTGGATGCACATCCACGACTATGGCCTTGGCTGCCTGAGCGGCGCCTGGGGCATCCATCACGTCGATATCGCGCAATGGGGCAACGGCACCGATGACACTGGCCCCGTGGAGATCGAAGGGACCGGCGTGATCCCTCGGGACGGGCTCTGCGATACGCCGCTCTTCTGGCGGGTCGAACACCTCTACGCCAACGGTGTGCGTATGATCCACATGGATTCGCGGCACACGGCGGCCGAGTTTTCGCAATTCGCCGAGGCTGCCGGCTCGCTGCAAATCCCGGGCTGCGGCATTCTTTTCATCGGGACGGATGGCTGGGTCATCGTCTCGCGTGGCGGCATCGACGCCAGACCCAAGGCGCTGCTACAGGAAACCTTCGGCTCCGGCGAGATTCGCCTGCCCGCCAGCAACGACCACAAGCGGAATTTCCTCGAATGCGTGCGGACGCGAGGCAAGACGGTCAGTCCCATCGAGGCGGCCGTCCGGTCGGACACGATCTGTCATTTGGATGACATCGCCATCCGTCTGGGCCGCAGGCTGCACTGGGACCCTCAGAAGGAGTTGTTCGTCGCAGACGATACGGCCAACCGCATGCTCCGCCGCCCGATGCGCAGCCCCTGGACCCTGTGAACCTCGTCGGCTCTCAGCGTCGCGCGTTTTTCAGGAGGCGATGGATTCGAAGCAGTTCGCCCACGCTCCAGGCCTGGGCCTGACAGCCCTTGGGCTCGTGAGGCTCGTCGCCGTCGAAGATCTCGGAGATGCTGCCAAGGCAGCCGGTCGTGGTCAGGTGCTTCAGGAGCGGCTCGATCATCTCCCCTGCCCTACGGAGGGCGGCCGGCTTGAAGTCGTTGACTTTCAGATAGGCCTCGACGAACGGCCCCATCAGATAGGGCCAGACCGTCCCCTGATGATACGCCGCATCTCTATTTCGTTGAGGCCCGTCATAGCGACCCTGATAGCAGGCGTCGCGTGGGCTTAGCGTCCGCAGCCCGTATGGGGTCAATAGCTCCCGCTCGACAGCCGCAACGATGGCCTTCTGCCGAGCCCCGCTTAGCGGCGGACCGTATGGAAGGGAGACCGCAAAGATCTGGTTCGGCCGCAGGCTCGCGTCGACGCGCCCATCCGGCATCACCGTGTCGTTCAGATACCCGGCCGATTCGTTCCAGAACCGCTCGCAGAAACCGTCGCCGGCCTGCTGCGCCATCTTGGCATACCGCCTGGCGTCAGAGATTTGATCCGTCCGAAGGCAGAACTCGTGCATACGGCACAGCGCGTTGTGCCACAGCGCGTTGACCTCCACCGGCTTGCCCCAGCGAGGCGTGAACACGACGCCGTCGTACTTGGCGTCCATCCACGTCAACTGCGTATCCTTGTCGCCGGCCTGGATCAATCCGTCCACGTCAGCGTGGATCCCGAACCGCGTACCGTTCTGGAAAGAATCGATGATCCACCGAATCACCGGCAGCAGTTCCTGGCTGAAGGTGTTCTTGTCTTCCGTCGCTTCGAGATACTCAAACGCGGCGTGGATGAACCACAGCGACGCATCCACACTGTTGAAATGGGCCGGCCCGCTGCGATCGTCGAAGCGGTTCGGAATCAGTCCGCCGTCGGCGGCGGCGGCAAACGTACATAACACTGACCGGGCCTCCTCGAACCGCCCCGTCGCCAGCAGCAGCCCGGGCATGGCGATGAACGTATCGCGACCCCAGTCGGCGAACCAGGGGTAACCGGCCACGACGGTCGTCCCCTCGACGTCGCCGTACCGGCGATTGACGATGAACTGATCGGCCGCCAGAACGAGCTTCCGGTCCGCCTCATCGGCAGCCTGCGCTTCACGGAGAATCTCCCGCTGATGCGCCGCCAGCCGGTTCTTCACCATCCCGACCTCCACCGTCACCGGCCGGTCCGGACGATAGCGCTCATCCAAACGCGCCCAGAAGACGATGCGTCCATCTTCTTCGAGTACCCCTCTCCAGAAGCCGGGCGTCCAGAGGTCTTCGCTGGCATGCTGGCCCCGCTGGCGGTTGACGCGGTAGCTGAAATCGAACCACCATTGGGCGTCATCCTCGAAACGCATCGCCGGACAGTCCATCCGCAGTGCGCAACTGCCCAATGTATCCCGGCGTACGAGCAGCCCCGGTTCCAGGTGATCGCATCGCATCGCCGTGTCGCCGTGCTGCATGTGGTGGAAGTCTCTGAGACCCACGAAGGGACGCACGATAAACTCGACCGGCTCCATGATGCCTTCGAAAGCATATTCCACCACGACCGTGTCGCTGTCGGGTGCAAGGTAGACCGCCTTGTCCAGCTCGATGGATTCAGACTCGTAGATGAAGTGCGCCCCGCTGTCCCGGCGGAACTCGCGCAGGTACGGGCACGGCGCCAGGACCGGCTCGCCGGAGAACTCGAATGTCGACAGATGGAATGCCTTCCCGCCACATGTGACAATCTCCAGGCAATTCGACAGGGCCATGACCCGGTCTACCGGCGGATTCAACGCTCCGATCAGCAGACCATGGTATCCGCTCGTGTTGCAGCCGATGATGGTGCCCGAAGCGTAGCTGCCCCGCTCGTTGGTCAGGAGCCATTCGCGGTCGAGCAGGCTCGTGCAGTCATTCCCTTCGATGGCCACCCGGACGATCTCGTCGGCCCCGACCTTCGGTTGTGTCAACACGGCAGTCCTCCCCGTGAACCGGCGATCCCGACACCTGACGTTGTGGACATCTTCGCGTGCCGCCGGCCCGGTTCCGTCAATTGGCCACCGACATGCTCGACACGTCGGCGTGTGAGGGCCTCGGCACAGCCTGAATGCTGGATCCGGCACAGCGCCTCTGAAGATGATCCAACACGTTCATGTAGTTGATGTAGGAATCGTAGGGCGAATCGTACGGGTTGAAGTACTTGTGCACGTCGCCGTCGCTGAAGTACTTCGTGCACATGTAATAGAAATGATCGGAGACCTGCAACCGGCGCCAGTCCGAGAGGATCTGCTCGTCGTTGGCTCTCTTGATCTGCTTCTCAAGGCGATACAGCTCGTGAATGGCGTTCGACTGCATCGGGTTGCCCAGCCAGGCCGACAGGTCGCGTTCGGTGTCGGCCCAACTGATCATGTGACGCACATCGACCTCGCCGATCGGTTCGTAGCTGGCGGCCACCTCGCTGGGGGTCTTGAAATTGTTGTCCGGATGCTTGAGGACCTCCTCCGGCAGATGTCGCATGAATTCAAAGATGCCTGTGTCCTCCCACTGATGCTCGCCGAGGGTCTCGTAGTCCATGAACAGGTTGACCACATGGCCGTTTCCGTTGACCGCGTTGACCCACTGGCTGAACTTCGACGCCGTCAGGGGCCACTCGACCCAATGACGGTTTGAAAAGCGGAACGCAATGTCGTCGCTGAGCGAGTAGTTCTTCAGCAGCAGCTTGAGGTGCTTGCAGCCCTTTGGGCGATAGACGAAGTTCGGACTTCGATAGCCAAGGATGTGGTCGGCCCCTTCGGTAATGACCGCGTCGAAGCATCCCATCGCCTCGACCAGGAGGGCCAGTTCGTTGTTGTAGATCAGTTCGGTGTTGCGGAACACCTTGGGCCTCTGACCGAAGAGGTCCTCAATCGTGTCGGCGTGCTTCTTGACCTGCTCGACGAATTCATGACGCGAATAGAGGAAGCTCAGACTATGGTAGTACGTCTCCGCCAGGAACTCGACGCACCCGGTCTGGGCCAGCGCGTGGAACGTACTGAGCACCTCGGGGCTGTACATCTGAAGCTGTTCGAGCAGAATACCCGTCAGACTGTAGGAGATGCGGAAGCGTCCCCGGTGCTTCTCGATGAGCTTGAGGAGAAGTCGGTTGGCCGGCAGATAGCACTTGTTGGCCACCTTCCGGCAGATCGCGGCGTTCTTGTAGTCGTCGAAGTACCGCTGATCGTTGTCGAACACCGTGTAGTGACGCAGCCGCATCGGCTGGTGGACTTGGAAGTAGAAGCAAACCGAAGGCATACCAACACCCAATCCTTTTCTTAACAAACGCCCTTCCCTGAGCGGCATCCCTTTCGTCAGGCGGGAACGAGCAGTTGCTCGTAGATGCTCGCGCACTGCCTGGCGGCGTCCTTCCATCGCAACTTGCGAACCTCGAAATTCCCGTGGTTGCGCAGCGTCATCTGCAGCGGCGGGTAACGCAGCACGGCCACGATCTTGTTCGCCATCTCATTGACGTCCCAGAAATCGACCTTCAGGGCATGCCGAAGGACCTCGGAGACGCCGCTCTGCTTGCTGATAATCACCGGCACGTCGTTGTCGAGCGCCTCCAGCGGCGCGATGCCGAAGGGCTCCGACACCGACGGCATGACGTACAGATCCGCCATCTGGTAGATCTTGCGAACATCGTCGCCCCGGAGGAATCCGGTGAACAACACCTTGTGCCCGATTCCCAGTTGCGCCGCCAACTCGACCGAGCGGTACATCAGGTCGCCCGACCCGGCCATGACGAACTTGACGTTGTCCATGACCTCGAGCACCTTCTTGGCGGCATGCAGGAAATACTCGGGTCCTTTCTGCATGGTGATCCGGCCGAGAAACAGGACCAGCTTCTCCTCCCGTTTGATGCTCGCTTCGCCCACCGACCAGGAACCGTTGCGTTCGACGCCGTTGTAGACGACCTCGACCTTCTCCGGACTGATCCCGTAGCGACTGATCACGATGCTTCGCGTGTAATGGCTGACCGTGATCACCTTGTGAGCCCGCTCCATGCCCTCGCGTTCGATGTCGTACACGACCTGGTTGACGTGCTCGCCGCTCCGGTCGAACTCTGTCGAGTGCACGTGCACGACCAGGGGCTTGCCCGTGACCGCCGCGACGGCCACACCGGCCGGATAGGTCATCCAGTCATGGGCGTGAACCACGTCGAACTGCTCGCTCCGGGCCAGCCGAACTGCCATCGTTGCATACCGGCGGATCTCCCGGTACATGTCGCCGCCATAGTCACCACCGCGGTCCAAGTCATCGCCCGTCTGGTTCTCCCCCATTTCGGCCCGAAGCCGCAGGCTCTCCTCCAGCCGTTCGTTGTAGCTCTCCGGAGTCGCATAGGCCTGCAGGGGAGAAGAAATCGTCTTGAAGATCACATTCGTCAGGTCACAGTCCGTTGATCGGTGAGAACCGGGGGTCTTGCAGGAACGCGGCGACAGGAGTTTGACGTGCGTTACGTACTCGCTCTCGACCGTTTTCGGAAGCACGAAGGTCACCTTCACGCCGAGCTGGTCCATCGCCCGCGTCAGACCGTAGCACGCTGTGCCGAGCCCTCCACTGATGAAGGGTGGGAACTCCCAACCCAGCATGAAGACTCGAATGTGCTCCCCCTCTTCGTTCCGTCCCATAGGTCCTCACTTCTTTCCGGGGTCCGGTGGAATCTGACCGCTGTCGAGCCCACCACCGAACACTGGTCTGGCGAACGTCGCTCGAAGGAGACGCCCCTGTGGCGCCTTCCTAATATGTCTAAGGTATCGGCAGCCACGTCCACCCGCTTGATCTCTGTGCGCAAAAAATTTTCCACTTGTCACAGGAATATCAATGTATTCATCGGCCATTCCCACCCCAGGAGTATAGCAATTCTTGGAAAAAACCGTACTTGAGGCACTGCTGCCCCCTGTTTTATAGGCTGTTGGCGCCGTCCGCCGCTCTGCCGAACACACCCCCTGGCCTCACGCCAGTATGCCCAAGCCTCTTCCCAGAGGCCGCCGAGAGATCGCAATTCCCCATCATGCCGTCGGGATTCACGCCGCTGACGCGACCCGCGTCAACAGCAAAGCCGTTCCGCCATATCCCGAAACAGCTCGTTTGCGACAGGCCAATCGCAACACCTGCGTGTGCGGACAGGCGACGGCCGACTGCCCGACTACAGGTCTTGTGCCTTGACGGTACTGCGACGGTTCGCTCTGGCGCGGGCAATCGCCGCATCAAGCATATCATAGACACGCTCACTGATGGCCTCCAGGGCCTCAGACGAGGTCATCATCTTCTGACCCTTGATATGGGCTTTGACCTTGCTTGCCACCACCAATGCCTCCCTCTTCTTTTTGGGCATCGCCATGGTCCTCCCTGACGCAGAAAACCGGTAACGGATGACTTCTCGGCACGCTACCCCCCGGTGCCGCACGGGATTTGCTGACCATCTTGCCCAGGACCCGTCCTAATGCAACAAAAAAAACGCCAAACCCCCTAAATTCCTGCCCCTCCAAGGCCGATAGGCTCCAGTGAGCTTGGGGCCGGTGGCTGGGCGTTGTGGCCGCCGCTGCCTGTGATCCAGGCCCAGACGAACCAGGAGAGAGGGTTCCATGTCGCCCGTTTCGGCCCGCGGGCCTGCGACACCGGACTCCTGGATGATGAAGAGCACGTGGTTCTGTTATGGAGCGCGAAGATGAGAAAGCCGATGGACAAGAAGAACAACGGGCAGGCGAAACTCAAGGATCTGGTGGTCGTCACACTCCTGAACGACGTGGACCAAGCCAAGGAGTACCAAACCCTGCTGAAGCTCAACGACATCCCCGCCACGATCAAGGAGCAGCTCGATCCCAGCGGCGAGCACAAGGGGGTAGCTATCATGGTGCCCGAGGACTTCCTCGATGAGGCCCATGTCGTGATCGAGTCGCAGGATGCCTATGACGACTTCTACGACTATGCGATGGAAGACGAGGAAGAGGTCGATTTCGACGCGGACCTGTTGGACGACGAGTACTGATACGCCCGACGGCGTACCGCACAGGCGCAATCATCGATTCCTCCGTCCAGGCGGCGGCAGACGCGGAGCAATCGTACAAGAGAGAGGGCCGACCCACTATGGTAGAGGCAGAGAAGAAACACACCGACAGACCCTGTTGCCGAGAAGGTCGCTGTGACTGCACCGGCGACAGGCGCAAGAAGGAAGCGGACACCACCAGCCCGGATTTCGTGGAGCGGCGAAGCGGGGTGGAACGCAGACAGAATGTGGTGGACCGCCGACTTGGGCTGGATCGACGTCGTGGCCCCGGACGGCGGCGCAGTGAGGATCGCAAGGCTGCAGAGGAGGGCCAGATGTCAGACGAGCAATTCGAGTTCGTGATGGCTATTGACGAATACAAGCGAGCCAATGCGCGGCCATTTCCGACCTGGACGGAGGTCCTCGAAGTCATCAAGGCGTTGGGGTATCGCCGCGTGGCCGAACCTCAATCGTTGTGCGAATCGTCGCCCGAGTTGAAGGTCACAGATAAGACCGCCAAGGGCCGGCGTCGAGCTCGCAAGCCGCTACTGACGAAATAGCTCATCACAGACGGCCAGAGACGCTTCGGCCCGGTCAGGACCAGGGCGTTCAAGCCCTCACCACCAGTTATCGGCCCTCCCCTCGGGCCCCACACGCGGTGCGCCCGTCGTATCGCACCATTCGCCCGTTTCCGGGGGGCTGTTTCACCCCCGTCGACAAGGCCGGCTCATGGGCCGCTGAACGGGTCAAGTGTTATTTTTCTGCGAGAGCGGCACATTTCTCTTGCTTGCCCCTGATTTGTCCGATAGGATGATAGGTTCTTCGCTCTGCAGAGAGGGAGGGTAGGCACCCGCCGGTCGATGCAACCCAGGAAACAGGTGGCAAGGGCGAAGAATCACCAACGACAGGGCAGATTTGAAGCTCCTCCTGCCGAGAAGGGCAGGCGAGTGATTATCGTGTGTCAGAGAACGGTTTTGGGAAAACATGGAAAAGATCAGCAGGATTCGGAACATCGGAATTTCAGCGCACATCGACTCGGGTAAGACCACCTTGAGCGAGCGCATTCTGTTCTATGCCGGCCGCATTCACCGCATGCAGGAGGTCCACACCGGCCACGGCGGCGCGACGATGGACTTCATGGAACTCGAACGCGAGCGAGGGATCACCATCGCCTCGGCCGCGACGCAGGTCGCCTGGAAGGACAAGAGCATCAATCTCATCGACACGCCCGGGCACGTAGACTTCACCGTCGAAGTCGAACGGTCGCTGCGTGTTCTGGACGGGGCGATCATGGTCCTGTGCGCCGTCGGCGGCGTTCAAAGCCAGTCGATCACGGTCGACCAGCAGATGAAACGCTATCGTGTGCCGCGGATCGCGTTCGTCAACAAGATGGACCGGACCGGCGCCGACCCCGACCGCGTCCGGCAGGACATGACCCAGAAGCTCGGGCTGAACGTCGTACCGATCCAACTGCCCATAGGCTGCGGCGACACCTTCAAGGGGGTGATCGACCTGATCACCATGGAGGCGATCGTCTTCGAAGGCAAGGACGGCGAGAAGGTCGTCCGCGGTCCGGTCCCCGACGCCTGCCTGTCAGCCGCCCGGAAGGCACGCCAGGCGATGCTCGAGGCGCTGAGCATGTACAACGATCGGCTGATCGAGGTGCTTCTGGAGGACCGGCCGGTCGAGGAGAGCCTGATTCGCAGAGTCATTCGCGAGGCCACGATCAACCGTGACATCGTTCCGATGGTGATGGGCTCGGCCTTCAAGAACAAAGGGGTCCAGCCTCTGATGGACGCCGTGTGCGACTTCCTGCCCAGCCCGATGGATCGTTCCTATTTCGCTCGCGACCACGATAACGCGGGAACGGAAACCCCGCTGGCCAGCGATCCCGACGCCCCGCTGGTGGGGATGGTTTTCAAGATTGCGGATGAATCCTTCGGACAACTGAGCTACGTCCGCGTGTATCAGGGCCGGATCGTCAAGGGCCAGCAATACCGCAACGCCCGCACCAACCGCATGCTGCGCATGGGGCGCATCGTCCGGATGCACGCAAACGACCGCGCCGACATCACTGACGCCGGTCCGGGTGACATCATCGCCCTGCTGGCGGTCGAGTGTGCCAGCGGCGACACGATCTGCGGCGAAGGCATCAACTACTCGCTCGAGAGCATCTTCGTAGCCGACCCGGTCATCAGCCTGTCCATCACGCCGGCCACCTCGGCCGACCAGGAGCACATGGCCAAGGCACTGAGCCGGTTCATGAAAGAGGACCCGACGTTTCGCGTCTCGACGGACCCGGAGACAGGCGAAACGATCATTGCCGGCATGGGCGAACTCCATCTGGACATCTATGTGGAACGGATGCGGCGGGAGTTCAAGGCCAGCGTCACAGTCGGCGCCCCGAACGTCAGCTACCGGGAATCGCCCACCGTCGAGTCCGAATTCAACTATCGCCACAAGAAGCAGACCGGCGGGTCGGGCCAGTACGCCCACGTGATCGGCCGCCTGATCCCTCTGGGACCGGACGCCGACGGGCCGTACGAGTTCGAGGACAACATCACCTCCGGACGCATCCCCAGCGAGTACATCCCCGCCGTCAACAAGGGTTTCCAGGCCGCGATGAAGAAGGGGCCGCTGGCCGGATACGAGATCGTCGGCTGCAAGATGTGCCTCGATGATGGGTCCTTCCACGCGGTCGATTCCAGCGAGATGGCGTTCCGAATCGCCGGAAGGGACGCCTTCATCGAAGCCTTCAAGCGGTCCAGGCCCTGCCTCCAGGAGCCGATCATGACCGTGGAGGTCGAAACGCCGACCGAGTTCCAGGGCCCTATCGTGGGCGATCTCAACAGCCGTCGCGGAATCATCATGCAAACCACCGCACGTGACACGTATACCGTGATCCGTGCCGAAGTGCCGTTGGCCAACATGTTCGGTTACGCGACCGTTGTGCGAGGACTGAGTCGGGGCATGGCCACGTTCTCGATGGAGATGTGCCGTTACGCTCAGGTCCCGACACGCCTGGCCGAAGAAATCGTCAACCGACGTCGTGAGAAGAACCAGCAGCCGGTCCGGAAGTAAGGATCTCCGGTCCGCTGCCAAGGCTCCCGGGCGTGGCGCTGTCACGCCGGGAAGCCGAGAACGCAGCCGGCAACGGGCTCCACGTCGATGGGGTCCGTCGGTCCGGCGGGCGCCGTATGGTTCTTAGTGGAGTCTCACGACGTTTGCTACACCGCGTCAGAACCTCACTCCACACCTGTAGTCCCGCTGAGGGGTGGTTGTGCCATCCCTTGGGGATTGTCATTTTCGTCACCAGGTCGGGCGCTTGTACGTCCGTCCTACCTTTAGGATTGTTTCATGCCATTTAAGACGTTTGGTCTTTCCGAACCGCTGGTGCAGGGAATCCTTGCCACCGGCTACACCACACCCACAGAAATCCAATCGCAGGCGATCCCGGTCGCGCTCGACGGCCATGATGTCATCGGCTGCGCCCAGACCGGGACGGGCAAGACGGCCGCGTTCGTCCTGCCGATCCTCAACCGGCTCGCTCACGAAAGAAGCAGGCACAAGAAAGGAATCAAGTCGTTGATCCTGACACCGACGCGCGAGCTGGCGGTGCAGATCGAGCAGTCGATCCTCGGCTATGGTCGGTTTCTCCGCCTGCGGACGCTCGCCATCTACGGCGGTGTCAGCATCGAAAACCAGTTGAGCGCCCTGCGACGCGGCGTCGACATCGTCGTGTCCACGCCGGGCCGGCTGCTCGACCACATGCAGCGAGGCTCGATCCGCTTCGAAGCGATCGAGGTGCTCGTTCTGGATGAGGCCGATCGCATGCTGGACATGGGCTTCATCCGAGACGTGCGGAAGATCGTTGACGCCCTGCCCACAAACCGTCAGACGATGCTCTTCTCCGCCACCATCAGCCCCGAGATCAAGGGACTGTCGGCCGGCATGCAGAAGTCGCCGAAGATGATTCAGATCGGCCGTCCCCAGAATCCCATCGAGACCGTCACGCAGCATGTCTATCCCGTCGAGAAATCGCAGAAGATCGATCTTCTGTTGCACATGCTCAAGAACAGCCCGATGTACAGCGTCCTGGTCTTCTCGCGAACCAAGCACGGGGCCGACAAGATCACGCGTCGGCTCGAACGGTCGGGCATCGTCTCGGTCGCGATCCACTCCGGACGCAGCCAGGGTCAGCGGCAACGGGCCCTGGATGGCTTCAAGAGCGGCAAGTACCAGGTCATGGTCGCGACGGACATTGCCGCACGCGGCATCGACGTTTCGGGCATCTCGCACGTGATCAATTTCGATGTCCCGGCGTTTGCGGAAGACTACATCCATCGGATCGGTCGCACCGGACGCGCCACCGCCACCGGCGACGCCATCACGTTCGTCTCGCAGGACGAAAAGAAGTACCTCGGGCAGATTGAAAAGTTCATCGGACGACGCTTCAGCCCACAGACGTGCCCGGGGTTCGCCTGCGTCGCGATGGAACCGGCGCCGGCGGAGCCGAAGAAGAATCCCCCGCCGCGCCGTCACGGCAGGACCTTCGTCGCCGCTCGACCATCGTCGGTCCGTGCCAAGAGCGGGCCGGCCTGGCGCCGTCGCAGGAAAGCGAGGCCCCACTCTGCATAGACCACTGGCCACTCAAACGGAACGAAGCGCAGACGCCGCGATCTGGTGCTCGCGTCCTGTGCTGGCTTCCTGTCGGGTTTTCCTCTCGCTTTTGCAGCGATTCTGTAGTTCAATGCTGACCATGACAAGACCACGACACAGGGAAACAACCTCGACAAACTCATCGCCGTCCACAGAATCGGCTGAAGAGGCGTCGCAATCCGGCGAGCCGTGCATCAACGAGGCCGTGACACCGCCCCCGCCGGACACCGAGCGGCGTGCCAAACGATCCCGAAGACGGCGCGGCGGCAGGAAGAGATCGTCCTGGAGCCTCGAACAGTTCCAGGTGCCCGAGAAACCGGGCGAGGTGCGGTTCCACGACCTGGGGCTTCCCGACCCGATCATGCACGCGATCGCCGACCTGGGATTCAAGTATTGCACGCCGATCCAGGCGAAGGTGCTGATCCACCCACACGCCGGACAGAACATCTCCGGCCGAGCCCAGACGGGAACCGGAAAGACCGCCGCGTTCCTTATCACGATCTTCAGCAAGTTCCTCCAGGACCCCATCCAGACAGAAAGGCCGCCCGGATCGCCTCGCGCCCTCGTGCTGGCGCCCACGCGAGAGCTGGCCATCCAGATCGCAAAGGACGCCGAAGACCTCGGCAAGTACTGTCACTTCAACTGCCTGGCGATCTATGGAGGTCTGGAGGTCAGGCGGCAGCAGCGGCGTCTGGACAGGGCGCCCGTCGATCTGATCGTGGCGACCCCCGGACGTCTGCTCGACTTCGTCAAGCGAGGCAGCATCAAGCTCAAGGACGTCGAGATTCTGGTCATCGACGAAGCGGACCGGATGCTCGACATGGGCTTCATCCCGGAAGTCAAGCGCATCATCCGCGAGACCCCGCCGAAGAACCACCGTCGCACCATGCTCTTCAGCGCCACGCTGACGGAGGATGTCCTGCGCCTGGCGTCCCAGTGGATGCCCGATCCGGTCATTTGCGAGGTCGAGCCCGAGCACGTGGCGGTCGAGACGGTCAACCAGATCGTCTACATCGTCACGTCGCGAGACAAGTTCAAGCTGCTCTACAACATTCTCAAGAAGCGGGCCGACGATCGGACGCTGATCTTCTGCAACCGGCGGGACCACACCCAGGCTCTGGTCAACAAGCTGAAGAAACACGGCATCGCGTGCGAACTGCTCTCCGGGGCGGTGCCCCAGAACAAGCGGCTGCGCATTTTGGAGGACTTCCGCACCGGCACGGTGCAGGTGGTCGTGGCCACCGACGTCGCCGGACGGGGTCTGCACGTCAAGGACATCGGCCTGGTGGTCAACTACGAGTTCCCCTACGAGCCGGAGGATTATGTCCACCGCATCGGGCGCACCGGGCGCGCCGGCGTGGCCGGCACCTCCATCTCGTTCGCCTGCGAGGACGAGTCGTTCATCATCCCCGCCATCGAGGAATACATCGGGAATCCGCTCCACTGCGTCATGCCGGAAGAAGGATTGCTCGCCAGAGTCCCACCCCCAACATAGCGTCGCGGCACGCCCGATAACCCAAAATGCCTCCGGATCGTCTCGCGCACTGGTCCGATCCGTCCGATCTGGCCGATAAACGTATGGAACCGCCCGGCGGTCGCGGCCGGCGCGGGCGAATCGGATTTGACGGAACGAAACAGTCCGGGGTGCATCAGCTATGCCAAAACCAGCGGAACCGACTTACTTGACCCAGCGGCTCCGGCATCGCACGAAACCGTGTCCCTATTGTGCCGAGGAAATCCGTTACGAGGCGATCAAGTGCCGCTTCTGCGGCGAGTTTCTGCACGGTGACCGGGCCCAGACCCGAACGAGGTTCGGCCCGTCCGATCCTGATCCTGATCCGGAAGAGGCGGACCCGGATCTGCCGGATGAACAGGCCGAAGACGACGACGTTCTCTGGTACGGCCGGCCGAGCGTGTTCGCCCTGACGGGCGCCGCGATCAAGACAGGCGTCCTCGTCGCCATCTGCTGGGCGGTCCTGAAGTACCGCGTGACCCAGGTGGCCGTCTTCGTGGACGCCTACCTGCCGAAGGTAGACATTCCGGCCCAGCGACTGACCCAGGTCGAGGCATGGATTGACCTCGGCGCGCTGGCGTTCATCGCAGCGGCCCTGTCCGTGCTGCTCTGGAAGATCCTCTCCCTGAAGAGCATCTACTACGAAGTCACGCCGGATCGGATCGAGTGGTCGCGAGGGATCTTCGACCGTCGCGTCGACAACATCGACATGTTTCGCGTGATCGACCTGAAATTGCGCCGCTCGCTCTGGGACTGCCTGCTCGGTATCGGCACGGTTCAACTGACCGCCAAGGACGAATCCGACCCTCACTTCGACTTCATCAAGGTGCACGGCTGTCGCGACCTGTACGACGTCATCAAGGAAGCTGGACTCGAAGCAGACCGCACCCGCAACGTCATTCACGTCGAGTAGGCTCGTCCGTTGCCCTGAACGCGCCTGACGACCCGCGTCAGTGCAGGCGGGCGTGCTCGCGTTCGAAGAGTCTCACGAAGGCTCCTTTGTTCGACGTGAGCCAGGTTTCGAACGTCTGCATCTTCGGGTTCAAGGCCCGGCACATCTCCAAATCCGCCCGTCGGTTGGGAATGTAGAAGCGGTTGAACTCGAACATGTTGGCCAGATCTTCGGCACCGGGGAACCCCAGAGCGGTGAACTCCTCGCGGGGCACGTGGCGATAGGTCACCCTGGTTCCCAGGATGCGCGTCATCGTCTCGGCGTACTGGTCCCCCGTCAGGTCGTCGCCGACGATACCGATCACCTTGCCGAGATAGTCCTGTGGCCTCTCGAAGAGGATCGAGACGATACTGCCCACGTCCTCGACCGCGACCCCGGCCAGGGGAGTGTCTGCCTGGGGGAATCCGAACGCGAAGGAGCCGTCCTCCTGCGCCTGCGGCGGGAAGAACGTCAGGAAGTTCTCGAAGTAGAATGCGACGTGGACGAATGTGGCTTTCAGGCCGAGACGACGCGTGTATTCTTCGAGCTGCGCCTTCATGTCGAGATGCGGCGTCTTCGAGGTCGCCCTGGACGATCTCCGCGCCTGCTTGGCGCAATGCTCTTGCCTTCTCGGAATCCGGATGCCGGGTCAGACAGCGGACTTGGAACGTGTTGCCGGCCAACAAGTGACGTGCAACACTGCCGCCCTGGGCGCCCGTCGCGCCGACAACGAGAATGGTCTTCTTGGCTTCCATCGCCTTGTCCTCCAGCAAAACCTGGATGGTCATTCTTCACAAGAGATGCAGCCACTGCTGCGTATCTGCATCTCCATACGACCACCGATGCGGGAGCGGTTCGCGAATTCGCTCCTGCGTCGCTGAGACTGCGCCAAGCGAGTCTCCGTTGTCGTGCGGATTGCAGCGCAGTATCATGGTACACAGCGTCGAGGATTCCGAAATGCGATGTTGATCGAGCAGCCGGAGAAGTGCTGATGACAACGAAGACAGCGATAGTCCTTGCAGTGGCGGCATTCCTTGGCTCTCGGACGACCGGCAGCGCCGCCGGGCAGCGCCAGGTCGTGCCCGCCCAGTCGCAGCGAAAGACGGTGGAGCCGGCGGTCATGCAGCATGTCTACGAGGAGGCTCGGACGCCGTTCAAATACGGCGTGATCCTCAAAGGCGAATACGACAAGAAACTCGACTGCCCCAGCGTCTTTCGGTGCGATGCGAAATGGTACATGATCTACATCCTCTTCGACGGCGATGGATACGAGACCGCCATCGCCGACAGCAACGACCTGCTGAACTGGCGACCGCTGGGCCGGATTCTGCCGTTCCGCAACGAGGGATGGGACGCCGTGCAGGCGGCCGGCTACGTCGCCCTCCAGGACACCACGTGGGCAGGCTCGTACGAACTGGAACCCTACGACGGTAAATACTGGATGTCCTACATCGGCGGCGCGCTGAAGGGCTACGAGACCGACCCCCTGGCGATCGGAATCGCCTGGACGCAGGAGCCGACCCGACCGGCTCCATGGCATCGCCTCGACGAGCCGGTTCTGTCACGCGATCAGCCGGATGTGCGTCCCTGGGAGAGCCTGACGCAGTACAAGAGCAACATCATTCACGACAAGGATCGGACGCTCGGTTATCCGTTCGTGATGTTCTACAACGGCAAGGCCCAAGGCAGCCCGGAGCGGATCGGCATGGCGGTCTCCCACGACATGCGGCAATGGCTACGATACGGGACCGAACCGGTGATCGACAACCACACCGGCATCTCCGGCGATCCGCAGGTGGTGCGGATGGGCGATGTCTGGGTGATGTTCTACTTCGGAGCGTTCTGGCGACCCAAGGCCTTCGACACGTTCGCCTGCTCCTACGACCTGGTGCACTGGACCAGGTGGGACGGCCCCGACCTGGTGGCGCCCTCCGAACCGTACGACGAGACCTATGCCCACAAACCCTGGCTGGTCAAACACGAGGGAATCGTCTACCACTTCTACTGCGCCGTCGGCGACCAGGGGCGCGTCATCGCTCTGGCCACATCGCGCGATCTTCGTTCCAAGCCGGAACCACGTTAGGCCCCTACGGCCAGAGCTGGCTGTCGAGCCATGCGTCGGCCAGGATCGCGAAATCGCCAAAGTCCACGGTCCAACTGTCGTCCAGATCGGCGGTCAAACCCAGGTCCCAAGGGAGCCGGCCCGTGCCGTCACTGGCCAGATAGGCGACCTCCGCCTCGCTCAACGCGTAGTCGTAGATCTGGAAGTCGTCGATCAGGCCGTCGTAGTGTCCATACCATCCCGACCCGACCTGGAACGATTTGATGTCTCGGATCGGAGAATCGGTGCCCGAGCGGCTGTCGTAGAGCACGCCGTTGAGATAGACCCGCATCAGGCCCTTCTGTCCCGGCGATCCGACCCGAACGTCCTTGGTGAACGCCCAGTGGTTCCAGCGTCCGGTCCATTCGTTACTGGAACGGTGATGACCCGCGACGCGATTGGCAAACGACCAGGGCGAGCCGCAATCCCAGCGATACTGCCCCGCATCCCTCCAGCAGCCCAGGTGCACGGCAATCGATGGATTGGACCGGCCGTACGCGTAGTCCGAGCAGCACAGCGTGTCGTTGCGATGGGCCGAATCGTCGCCGCGCTGCCAGAATGCAATCGTGATCGCGTCGCCAATGCCCGCGAACACGGTCGGGGTGTTGGAAACCACCACGGCGTCACCCCGATTGACCATGTGGATGGCGCGTCCGTGCACGCCGGTCTCGAACGTCGGACGCCCCTGGATCTGCCCGTGGGCGAATCCCGCGCTGTCGTAGGCGTTGCCGTCGAACGCATACCACAGCACCGGCGCGCCCGGGGCGACCACATCCACCACCCGGCCGCGACTGCCGAGCCACTGCATCGCCATCTGCCTCAGGTCGCGGTGATCGACCCGGCAATCGGCCGTCAGATCGGCCGGCGAACGATGCTCCTCAAGGCACAGCGATGAGTAGAGACTGACGTCGTCGACGTAGATGGTTCCACTGCCGTACTCGCCCGGCTGGGCCGCGGGAAAAACAAATCCCAACGCCAGACTGGAAACCGCGCTCAGGTCCACCCCGTTGAAATCCGCCAGCGGAACTCGCCAGACGCCCCACTCCGGCCTCGTGAAGATTCCCTTGTCGCCGTCGTAGGTCACGCGGCACTCGGCAGTCCCGTCGCTCAGCGCCGCGTACATCCGGCCCTGGGTGTCGTTGCCCGGCATGCCGTACAGCCACAACACGAGGGTCCGGACCCCTGCCTGCGTCCAGTCCTGCGCCGGCTGGAAGTCGCGATACGTCTCGGAGAGGTAGACGCTGTCGTAGTAGTAGATGAACCGCATGCACTGAGGGCAACTGCGTCGGGCCTGAAACGACTCTTCTCCGACGCGCGCCTTGCCGCGTGTGTGCCAGGTCTCGTAGAGATAGCCGCCGGAGATACCGTAGGTGTCGAAGTCGTCGATCACGATATGATCGACCGTGGTGAAGGACCAGACCTCGCCGGGGCCGGCTCCGTTGGCGTCCACCCGCCAGTAGTACTTCGTGTTCAGCGTCAATCCGTTGGGCTCGAAGCAGTTGGCGTCGGGCGGCAGAAGCGAGAGCCGGACCGATGCATCGGCCGATTCGACCAGAGACCGCCTGTCGCTGAGGTACAGGCTCTGGTCGACCGAAGCGCATGCACGCGTCCAGACCAGCGTCACGTCAGGCGCAACTCCCGTCGCGCCGTCGACAGGGGCAGGATGGTCGGCCTTCGGCCCGCAGGCCCGCAGGACACGGGCTTGCACCGACGCCACATCGAACCCCGGCGCGCCTCCCCCGTTGTCCAGCGCCACCAGACGTACGCCGCGAGGGGCAAACGGCGTGAACACCTCGGGCAGGGCCAGATCGATATAGCTGACCGCCTGGATCGCCAGGTCCGCCTTGGCCAGGGCGATAGGGTATTCCTGGTCGGCTCCGTCGGTGAGAAACACGATCGCCTCTTCGCCGGCCTTGCCCCACTCGCGGATCAGTACATCGTTGCCGTCGGCACCCACGATCCGGCCACGGTACAGCAGTTCCACCCAGTGATCGGTCGGCATCGTAACCGCCGACAGCTCCGACGGCGGAGGCCCGACCAGCCACTTTTCCGGCACAACCGCGACGGGATACTCCCCGGTCACGCCCATGCCGATCCAGCAACTGTCATCGGCATCGTAGGCGTCGCGCAGAGCACTGGGGTACTCCAGGTCCCCCCCGTCCGCCCGAAGCGCAGACGTACAGCACAGCAACACCGTCCAGGCAGCGAACCACCCTGCCGTTGGCATGACTTCGACCTCCAACTCCGCCTTCCGATGTGCCCGGCCGGACCGCCGGACAGCTTGGCGACTTGCCGCCCCGGTATTATAGCATTTCCATCCCTCCGATGCAAAACCCACGCCACCCCTTCGGCCCGCAAGACTGCGTCCAAATGAGCGGAAAAGCCTTGCCTTGCGCGGGTTTGTGGCTAAGCTCATGCGATGCGTGGCGTGCAGGTTCCGACAGACGTCGGGATCGCCGGCCGTGCGTCCAGGGATTGGTGACTTTAAGAGGAACTCGAGCATGAGCCAGTATTCCGCAAGTCCGACGGGAGAGAAGTTCGAACTGCCGAGCCCCGAGCAGTACGCGGGGGAATTCGAGCGCGTCCGCGCTCTCGCCGAGGCCGCCCGGGCCGAAGGCAAGGAGGTGGTTGTGGTGATGGGCGTCGGCTTCGTCGGCGCGGTGATGGCCGCCATCATCGCCGACACGGTGGACAAGCAGACGGGCCGGCCCAGCAAGTTCGTCATCGGCTGCCAGCGTCCCAGCTCGCGCAGCTACTGGAAGATCCCCCTGCTCAATCGCGGCCAGTCCCCGGTCAAGGCCGAGGACCCCGAGGTCGACCCGATGATCGCGCGATGCGTCCTCGAAAAGAAGACCCTGATCGCCACCTACAACAGCGACTGTCTGAAGCTGGCCGACTGCGTGGTCGTCGACGTCCAGTGCGACTACACCAAGCACGAGCTGGGCAACATGCGCAGCGGCGAGGCCGAGATGAGCGCCCTGGAGGCGACCATGCGGACGATCGGCGAGCGGATCGAGCCGCCGTGCCTGGTGCTCATCGAGACCACCGTCGCGCCGGGCACCACGGAGTTCGTCGCCTGGCCGATCATGAAGAAGGCGTTCGCTACGCGGGGAATCCACTCCGAGCCTCTGCTGGCGCACAGCTTCGAGCGCGTCATGCCCGGCCGGCACTACGTCTCGTCGATCCGCGACTTCTGGCGCGTCTGCTCCGGCTGCAACGCCGAGGCCCGCCGCCGCGTCGAGAAATTCCTCCGCGAGGTCCTCAACACCGAGCAGTTCCCCCTGACCGTGATGGACCGGCCCATCGAATCGGAGACCACCAAGATCGTCGAGAACTCCTACCGCGCCACCACCCTGGCGTTCCTGAACGAGTGGAGCCTGTTCGCCGAGCGCAACGGCGTGGACCTCATCAAGGTCATCAACGCCATCCGGATGCGCCCGACGCACAACAACATGATCTTCCCTGGCCCGGGCATCGGCGGCTACTGCCTGCCCAAGGACGGCGGCCTGGGCTACTGGGCCTACAAGCACATCCTCGGCTTCGAGGACGGCGACGAAGTTTTCAAACTCACCCCCACCGCGATCGACATCAACGATACGCGCGGCCTGCACGTGGCGCAACTGACCCGCGACGCCCTGCGGAACATGGGTCGCTACATTGCCGGCGCCGAGATCCTGATCTGCGGCGCCAGCTACCGCCAGGACGTCGGCGACACGCGCTACAGCGGCAGCGAGATGGTGGCGCGCAAGCTGACCGAGATGGGCGCCGACATTCGCGTCCACGATCCCTACGTTGACCACTGGTACGAGCTGGAGTCGCAAGACACCTACCCGGCTCCGGGACACTCGTGGTCGCGCTTCTTCCGCAACCAGGAGCACCTGACGGGCACGGTCGTCCAGAAGGACCTGGCCAAGGCGATCGCCAGCGCTGAGGCGCTGATCCTGGCGGTCCCGCACGAGGCGTACCTGAAGCTCGACCCCGATCAGGTGGTCGGCTGGGCGGGCGGACCGCTGGCGGTGGTGGATTGCTTCGGGATTCTCGACGACGCTCGCATCCGGCGGTACTTCGAGCTCGGCTGCGAGGTCAAGGCCCTCGGCCGGGGCCACATCCAGCGGATCAAGAAGGAGGTCAAAGGCACCTGATGAGTGAACAGACGATCTATCAGATCAAGATCACGCTGGATGACATTCGCCCGCCCATCTGGCGGCGCGTGCAGGTCCCCGGCGAGATCAGGCTGGCCGAGCTGCACGACGTCATCCAGGTGGCGATGGGCTGGGAGAACTGCCATCTCCACGAGTTTCGCGTCGGCAACAACCGCTATGCGCCTTCGGTCAACGAGGAATTCGATACGGCGTTGACCGCCGGCGACACCGATGTGAGGCTCTGCCACGTCGTCACGCGGGAAAAAGCCAAGCTCCGCTACACGTACGATTTCGGCGACGGCTGGCGTCACAGCCTGACCGTCGAGAAGATCCTCGAGCCCGAGGCCGGCGCGCGGTATCCCTTGTGCCTGGCGGGCAAGCGCGCCTGTCCGCCCGAGGATTGCGGCGGGACCTGGGGCTACGCCAACCTCATCAAAGCCAGGGAACATCCCGACGACCCGCGCCACGGAGAACTGCTCGAATGGGCCGGCCATTACGACCCCGAGGCCTTCGACCTCAAAGCCGTCAACGCCCGCCTGCGCCATCTCCACTGATCAGCCCCGCCGTAGGGGCGATCCCGATGTGCATCGGGACGTCGCCCTCGCCCCCGGCCATGCGCCCCGACCTACGATGGCGTGCCACGTGCCATCAGACACCCCTGTTGTTGGCACGTGGCACGCCATCAGGAGCGCGTCATTTGCCGGGCAGTTGCCAGAGCCACGCGTTGCGCCCATCGCCTCGGATCGGTTCAACGGACAGCGCGATTCGGGCGCGCTGGATGGTCCGCCAGGCCAGGCCGGCGGCTTCGGCTTCTTCGCGGATCTCGGCGGTGGGAACGGGACCGTCGGCGAGCACGTCGGCCAGCCAGGATTGGGCTTCGTCGCGGGCCGGACGGTCGCGAGCGGACTCGGCGCCGGCGGTTTCGGCGGCGAGGGCATCGGTGGCGGTCATGTCTACCGCTTCGGTCTGCCAGCAGACGGCGGGCGGGTCGCCGGCGATGGTGAAGGCCAGGCCCTGGCCCTCGGCGGCCAAGTTGTTCTTGCCCGGCAGCAGCAGGCGCCGGTCGCGGTCCTTGGGATCGCGGATCAGATGCCAGACGGAGCGGGCCACCCCGGTGAACGCCCGGCTGCCCAGGGCCAGGTCGTCGGCATGGGCGACGGCGGCGTTCTTGCGTCGGTGGGCCACGAGCAGCACCGCCGGACCGTACTGTTCCGCCAGCCGGGCCACAGGGTCCAGCAGCAGCCGCACGTCGCTGTCGCGGTAGGAGTCGGTCCCGCTGCCCAGGTACGAGCCGATCGGGTCGACCACGACCAGCCGGCAGTCCGGGTGCATCTGGAGACACCGCTCCAGCGGCTCGATGTCGTTCAGAGTGAACGCCGCGTCGTAGGTGCGTCCCTCGGCCGTGGTCTTGCGGACCATCGAGAGCAGGTGCGTGCGTCGCACATCCGCCCCGTGGGCGTCGAGACGCGGCCGCAGCGTGTCGGCCGGGTCGTCCTCGGCGCAGATGAAGATCACCGAGCCGCTGACGCCCTCGCTGCCGTCGGGCCAGGGCCGGCCCGTCGAGACCCGCGCCGCCAGGTCGGTCGTCAGGAAGCTCTTGCCCTCACCCGGACGGCCCACCAGCAGCGTCAGACGGCCTATCGCGATCCGCCCCGGCCACAGCCACCGCACCGACGTCGGAACCACGTCGGCGAAGCACTGAAGGATCGGCACGCTGGTGGCGACGTTCGTACTGACGGCGGGACGCATTACCCCGTTTGTAGTGACGCCGTAAGGCGCTACCTCGTTCGTAGTGACGCCGTAAGGCGTTATCCCGTCTGTGGTTGGGTATGCCCTTACGGGCACACTACGAACCGGAACACCGCAAACCGCCGCCGCCTCGACCAGGGCCGCCAGGGCGTTCTGTCGTTCGTCGACGCTCGGGCCGGCGTTGACCCAGTCGAACAGATCGCCGTTGGGCTCCAGGCCGGGCAGCTCGACGATGCGCACGCGGGCCGGCGGATAGAGGCTTTGCAGGATCTCCGCGACGGTCTGCACGTAGCGACGGCCCGCCTCGTCGTTGTCCGGCAGCAGCACGACGTCGCGTCCGGCCAGAGGACGCCAGTCAGCCTTGGCGGCGCTGCCGCTGCCGTGCGGGCTGGTCGTGCCCAGCAGCCCCAGCAGGCCGGCGGCATCGGCTACCTTCTCGCCCTCGCCGACGTAGACCGTCTCGTCCGGCCGGGCCAGCAAAGCCGGCAGGTTGTACAGCGGACGCGGCACAGCCATCCCGCCGATCCGCCAGCGTCCATCCGGCCCGCGATGGGCCGGCCGGATCTCTTTGCCCTGCGGACCGTCCCATCGCAGGATCAGGCCCACCGGATCGCCGACCGCGTCGAAGTACGCCCACTGCTGAGCCCGAGGGCCATACTGTCGCTCCAACGCCGCCACCGCCTCGTGGGCCGTCTCGAACGACTCGTTATGCCGCCCGCCGTCCGCCCGGCCCGAAGCCCTCGCAGGCCCCTGCCAGAAGCGGTTCTCGAGGTGATACAGCTCGCGCCTGGCATTGGCCTGTTTCGGGTCAAGTCTGATGGTCATACTCATGTCCTTTCTCCCAACCGGGTCCGGCGGGCCCCGACGGCCCACACGGCCGCCTCACGGCAGCATTGTCTATCAACCATATTCCCGTAAGATTGTACTCGACCACCCATATCCGTCCAGGCTTTTTGTTGGATATTTTGTGATCGTTTTGGTGCAGGTGCGCTAAACCAAACACACATCGGAGGTTATGAGACCTGATGGAAAACAAATAATTGTAGATTTCCGATTGCCGATTCGCCTCCGCACGCCAAATCCGCAATCCTCACTCCGAAATCCGCCCTCGCCCCTACGGGCGGCGGTACTTGCGGTCCATCAGGATGATGACTTTCTCGTGCGTCGCGGGCGGCAGGGCCTTCTTGAGCATCTTGCGGGCCTCGCTCATGGGCGTGCGGGCCGTCAGGTGGGAGATGATGACGTGCTCGTTGTCCAGGCGGCCGAGCAGGCCGGCAAGCTCGTCGACGTGCATGTGCCGTCCGGCGCTGGCCCGGCCGACATGCTCGTCCTCGTAGAACGTACACTCGGCGATCAGGATCCGGCTGTGGACGACGTAATCGAGCTGGGAGAAATCGACGTACTGCGTGTCACCCAGGTAGGTGACGATGGGAATCTCCACGGGATTGTCGATGGCGATCCCCTGCTTTTTGAGCTCGACGATCTGGGGACCGGTCAGGCCGGCGTACTCGGTCTTGAGCTTCTTGCGCTTTTCCAGGACGGTGAAGCCCACCGAGCCGGCGGTGTGCCGGGTGGGAAAGGCCCGGGCGAAGAGGTTGGGCTTGATCGCATATTCATCGCCCGGCCGCACGCCGACGAGATTGGCGGGGATGCGGTTGCCGTCGAGCCGGCCCCAGGAGTCGAGGATCTCCTCCATCGTCCGGATCAGGTTGGCCGGCGCCAGGATCGTGCCGGGCGCCATCCCGCAGAATTTGCGCTGCGAGAGGTAATAGGCAAACCCTGCCGAATGGTCCATGTGCCCGTGCGTCAGCAGGACGTGGCTGATGGGGATGATCTGGTCGGGGGCCTTGCCCACGTCGAAGCAGACGTCGAGCTGGGGCAGCGCGATCACCGTCTCCTCGCCGGCCACCGAGTAGCCGAGGACCGTGAGATCGCCGAGTTGTATCTCTGACAGGTTGTGACTGGACATTCGGATTTACGGCTTACCATTTATGATTTACGATTGAGCCACGCCTGAGGCGTACGAGGCCAAATCATAATTCGTAAATCACAAACCGTAAATCCAAAACCGTGCCTGACAAACGAGAACATCGAGGACCGCATCCGGCCGATGCGACGCTGTTCGCCGCCGACAAGGCGCCGGCGCTGCGCGAGGCGCTGGCCGATTTCTCGCTGCTGCTGAGCAAGGGCTACGCCGACAAGAGCGGCCTGAAGCTGGTGGGCGACCGCTTCGGCCTGACGCAGCGGCAGCGGCTGGCGGTGATGCGATCGGCCTGCTCCGATGCGCAGAGGCAGTCGCGGCTGTCGCGTCGGGTCGAGATCGGCGCGCTGCCCGGCCGGACGCTGGCGATCGATGGGTACAACCTGCTGATCACGATCGAGGCGGCCCTGAGCGGAGGCCTGATCTTTCGCGGCCGGGATGGGTGCTTCCGCGACCTGGCCAGCATTCACGGAACCTACCGCAAGGTGGAAGAGACGCTCCCGGCCCTGAACTTGATCGGCAGCTTCCTGGCCGAGATCGGCATTGCCGGCGCATGGTGGCTGCTGGACAGTCCCGTCTCCAACAGCGGCCGTCTCAAGACGCTGATCGACAACCTGGCTCGGGACCACCACTGGCCCTGGACCGTCCGCCTGTCGCTGAATCCCGACGCGGAGCTGCGCGGCCAGTTCACAGTGGACAGTTCTCAGTTCCCAGCCCACCGCCAACTGCCTCCCGTCGTCGTCACCACCGACAGCGTCATCCTCGACGCCTGCGGCCACTGGACCAACCTCGCCGCCGAGATCATCGCCCGCCGACTCCCCGCCGCCCCCGTCATCGACCTGGCCCGTTCGTAGTGTGCTCGTAAGAGCATACAGACCATAGCGTCTAACGACGCCACTACGAACAGCGCCTGTCGCATGCCCGCAAGGGCGAGGCATGCCTCGCCCCTACCCGGCGATGGCGCGCCCGAGACGGATACCGTTCCCGGTGTATGACATGGTTATGCGGGCTTCTTCTGTCTTCGGATGATTTCTGCCAGTGACCTCAAGGCCTGATTCACCGAGTCATGGTCCGGGAAAACCTCCGCCACATCCGGGTCGATGACCACGACATTCGTTCCTTCGGCATAGCGTTGTGCGTATTTGCCCTGGACACCTTTGGTGAAATCATACTCTTTAAGCATGTCCGGATCTTCTTGCATTCTCTTCATACTGCGTTCTTTCTTTTTTGGATGCCCTTCGTGCGCTAATGAGCCGGATGTGGTCGCCCCGCTCAGTGTGAACAACGACCAGAAGACGATCCTTGTAAGAGTTTCCGATCAAGACGAACCTGTCCTCCTCTTCGGAATGCAGCGGATCATAGATCGCCAAAGACAGGGGATCGCGAAAGGCCGTGCTGGCCTCGTCAAAAGAGACGTCATGGAGTTCAACATTCCGCTTCGCCTTGTTCGGGTCCCACACAAAACAGAGCATTCACGGCCTCCAAGCCAGCCATCGGTACCGCTCTTCGTTCTTGTTGAGCACGTGGACTGCGGCCTTTCTGCCTCTGCAAAAGCCATATCGATAGATGCAGTATACCTCCTGGCGCAGAGAAGAGCCAGCCTTTTGCCCCGCCGCCCCCGTCATCGACCTGGCCCGTTCGTAGTGTGCTCGTAAGAGCATGAAGACCATAGCGTCTGACGACGCCACTACGAACAGCGCCTGTCGCATGCCCGTAGGGGCGATGGCGTGCCACGTGCCAACACACAGCCCTGTTGTTGGCACGTGGCACGCCATCCCATCCGTGTTGATGCCTGAACGTAGCCGAGGTGAATGGCGCTGCCGGCGTCTCTGCGCCGCCATGACTTCGGATTGCGGTTGCGCGGGTCAGTCTTGAGACAGATACTCGCGGATGAGACTCGCGGCGGCGGTGTCGGTGGTTTTCTCGGCGACGGGGCCGCCGGCGTTGGTGCAAACGACGACCGCGAAGTCTTTCTGCGGGGCGATCCAGATGACGGCGTAGAACATCGTGTTGGAGCCGGCGTGCGTCAGGACGGTGCCGCCGCCCCAGGAGCGCTGGGTGGCCACCCATCCGAAGGCATATTCGCTGTCGGAGGCGAACGGCGCGTGCAGTCTCTCGAACGTCTCGGGGTGCAGCAACGTGCCCTCTCCACGCGCGCCGGCCAAGTGCCAGGCCGCGTACTTGGCGAAGTCGCCCATGCTACAATGCACCGTCCCGCCCGGACCGATCGCAGCGGGATTGTCCGCGTGCAGGCCCGGCGCAACCGGCTGGAACGTGCCATCCTGGCGAGCCTTGTGGCCCCAGGGCTGGTCCACTGTGCCAACGCTGGCGGGCGCGCCGAACCCCGCTGAGGTCATGCCCAGCGGCGCAAAGAGCCTGTCCCGCAGCAGATCCTCCCACGGACGATCAAGAATCTCTTCAATCGCGTGACCGACGAGGGCATAGCCGGCGTTGGAGTAGATGTACTTCGTGCCGGGAGGCGCCACGGGCTTGTGCTTCGTGAGCAGTTCACGCGCCAGGTACTCGCGCTGCGTACGCGGCGGCTGATCGGCACGCTGCCAGAGCCGACCCCACAAGCCGCTCTCGTCCAGCTCGTGGGGCGCGCCGCCATGATGCGACAGAAGCTGCTCCAGCGTCACATCCCGCCACTCGGCCTGCATGTCCGCCTCCATCTCAGGGAACATCTCGGCCAGCGTCATGTCCCATTGCAGCGCGCCGTCTTCGACCAGCATGGCGGCCAGCGCCGCGGTCATCGACTTGGTGCACGAGCCGATGTGCCATTTGTCGTCGGCCGTCACACGTTCGGAAGAACCTGCCTTGCGAACCCCGACTGCGCCGATAGCAATGGTCTGGCCACCCTTCACCACCGCCGCCGCCAGCGCCGGCAGTCCGTTCGCCTCGCAAATCGGTTCGAGCACGGTGTCCAACGAAGGCGGGGCAGTCCCTGCCCTGCTGGCAACCAGCAGAAGGAGCGCGACACAGACTGGACATGCCCGGCGTCCCACCACCATGTCAGGTCAGTCCACAAGCGCGCGAAGCGAGTTCAGATCGATCTCTTCGAGCGAATCGCAGATTCGATCCGCACCGGCCAGTTCTTCGGCGGGCACGGTGTTGGTCACGGCGACACACCGGGCGCCGGCGGCCCTGGCGGCCTGCACGCCGCTGGGAGCATCCTCGAACACGATGCAGCGGGCGGCCTCGATGCCCAGGCGACGGATGGCGATCAGGAAGATCTGCGGATCGGGCTTCTTCTTCGTGACCTCGCTGCCGCTGACATAGACCATCTTCTGATGCGGCACCTTCACCGCGTCGAGAATCGCCTCGGAAAGCTCCCGCGTCGCCGACGTCGCGATGGCCAGCCGGAAGCCGTTTTCGCCCAGGGCCGAACGGATCAGGTCCAGAACGCCCGGAAAGGCCGGCAGCCCTTCCGCCCGCACGGCCTCGGCCAGATATCGCTCGCGCAGCTCGGCCCCGGCATGGGCCTGTGCATCGTTCAGTTCCAGGCCATGGACTCTGGCGCCCGCCTTGACAAACGCCTCGGCCCCCTTGCCGTACCCTGCGGCGAAGTCCTCCGGCCGGACACCTTGAAGCCCGAACATCTCCGCCAGGACGCGGATGGTCACCCGCGCGTTCAGCGGCTCGGTATCGGCGATCAGCCCATCGACATCGAAAATCAGACCGTACCCCTGCTTCATTCTGCAAACCCCTAAAGCCAGACTCAAAGCGCGATATCATAGCATTCCAGGGCATCGTCGCCACCCTTTTGTCCCCCTGCCCGCAGCGGCTTCCTTCCACGGACCTGGAGCGAAATTGCAGATTGCCTTAGACTAAGCCCGATGCCTGCGGTGTCTTAGTGGCGACCGTCATTCGTTCCGGAACCGAAGAGACCGATTGTCGATGTTCGAAGAGAAGCTCTGGCTGTGGAAGCTGCGGCACGGCAACGCCGAGGCGTTGGGTCGTATCTATGACCGGTACAAGCACGATATGCTCGGGCTTGCGGTCTCGCTGTCCGCAGACCGGACCGCAGGGGAAGATGCCGTGCACGATGTCTTCATCTCGTTCGTGCGTCGAGCTCCGCAACTGCGGCTGAAGACGAGCCTGCGAAGCTATCTGCTCAGTTCGGTAGCCAACCGCGTACGAAACGACCGACGCAGTGCACGACGCCATCCGCCGCCGGCGGCGGAGACCGAACCAGCGGTCTCGGATTCACTGCGGCCGGACCGGATCGCCGTCCAGGTCGAGCAGGCCACGCTGATCGAGCAGGCCATGGCACAGCTTCCGTACGATCAGCAGGAGGCCGTCATTCTACACCTCCAGGTGGGAATGACGTTTCGCGAAATCGCTGAGTCGCAGGGCGTATCCATCAACACGGTCCAGAGCCGCTATCGGTACGGGCTGGAAAGACTTCGTTCCCTGCTGGACGGGAAGATGACACCATGAAAAACCACAACGAATTCGAGGACCACCTTCGAGACTTCTGCCGGACGCGACACGCGGCCACTCGCACCACGCCGCAGTTCGACAGCCAGGTCCGGGACGACGCGTCGGCCGCCTGGCAACAGACGCAACCGAAACGATCCCGTCCGGCGGGCTCAGGAGCAAGGAGAATCATGATGCACAGCAAACTCACCGGGCTGACGGCTGCGGCCGTTGTCACTGTCGCCGCTATCGTCGGCGTCATCGTGTTCCACGATGGAGCCACGCCGGCCTATGCGGTCGAGCAGACCGTCCGAGCGATCAGAAAGATCGAGACCGTCTACATGAAAGGCGAATTCTACTTACAGGGCCAGTTCGAATGCTGGATGCGATTCGCCGGCAATCCCGACCGGCCCACCCACGTCTGGCTGGGCCGCGAAGGCTACCCGATGGCGAAGATCTGCTCGCCCGACGGCGTCTTCGGGCTGAACAACCGCACCAACCGCGTCCACTTCGCCACGCGCGACGAGCGAGGTATGAGCTGGATTCCCAAGTTCGGCAGCTTGTTCAAAGACAGCCTCCGACAGGCCGGGGCGGGTGACGCCATCCGGGTCAGCGACGGCAACGACGTGATCACGATCCGCATCGCGACGCCGCAGCGCGAGCAGGAATTCCTGGTCGATGCCCAGACCAAGCTGCCCATCCGCTTCACGACCGTGCGCGACGACAATCCGACACAGATGATGCGACAGACGCTCGCCGTCAAGAACCTGGTGGAGATCCGCTACAACGAGGAGCCGCCCGCGGGCATTTTCGCCAAGCCCACCGATGCGATCGTGGTCGAGCAGGAGGTCGATTGCTGGGTCGATCCCGATTCGGGTCTGGACGTGGGCGAGATGTCTCACGAGGAGGCATGTCGGGAACTGGCCAGGCAGGCGTGCCAGGCGATGATCGACCTGGACGAGGCCAGGCTCGAGAGCCTGGCGTTGTTCTTCCGCCTCTGGCCCCCGCAGATCTGGGAGCAGGTCCGCCAGATGAAAGAGGCCGGCCAGTGGGTGCAGAGCTACGAGATCACGGGCGAGCCCTACCCCGAAGGCGACGTCTGGTTCCTTCCCACCGAGCTGAAAATGGCCAACGGCAAGACCGAAACCCAGACCATCATGATCAAATTCTACGACTTCGAAGGCGCCAAACGCTGCTTCTCCATCGGCTCGAAGGAAAAGGGCGTCGTCGACTGACGTCGAGTTCACCCCACTCGCATATCGTGAGTATCAGACGCAGACAACCGGATGGGCGGCGGGTGGCAGCGTCAAGCCCGCAGGCCTTGGGCATGGTGGAACCCGCAGCTCCACATCATCCGTGCCGCATTCAGCCACCCGACGCCGTAAGGGCTCGCTCGGCCTCCTCGGGCAAGTCTATGGGGGCGAACATAGAGGCGGGATAGAGATAGCCATCGGGCTCGGACTTGTCCTCGTCCACAACGCGAAGCATATTGTGAGTCTCGGCGTCCGAATCCGGCAGGATGCGATAGACCTTGCCCAGAATCAGGCTCGCCGGGTTGCTTTCGTTGTCAATGCAGATGACGAATCGACTCACAGGATTACCCTTTTGACTTTGAAGTCTTTTCGGCCTATGCCATGCGCCTCGAACCAGTGTATTTCAGCCCGGCAGACCGTGCCTTCCGGTAGCCGCACGGTCGCAACACCTTTCATCTTCCGCCAATTGCCCCTGCCATAGACACGATCCAGGTAGCGCCGGATATGTACGCCCCGGCCGATGGCGATTGTCTCCACGTCAGTAATGTCGCCGAGAACCTCGACCTCCATCCCCGCTCCTCACGAATCGCTTGACAACGCGTATTTCGATCCGCACGTAGATAGCATAGCACACCCTGCCGCCCAGATCAAGAGTAACAGGGCACAAAGCCAGCGGTCGCAGTGGGTGTCCGATGTGGCCCTCAACTCGCTTGCCCAGATAGGATTCACGGCGCGGGGCGGACGTCAAGAACAGGAACCCACTTCGTTTTGTCTCGAGACAGACTAAAATGGCGGGTGGGAGCGTTTCTATGGGTGACAGCCGGTTGTTTGAGTTTGAGAAGCTCGGGTGCAGATGATCGAAGATCGACTCTTAGTCTGGCGGTTCAATCGTGGGGATATGGCGGCGTTGTGCCGCATCTACGAGAAGTACCGCGATGGCCTGCTGAAGGTGGCGGCCGCCGTGCTCAGCGACAAGAGCGGGGTCGAAGACGTGCTGCACGACGTGTTCGTGGAGTTCGCCCAGAGCACCGGACGCTTCCGGCTCAAGGGCAGTCTCAAGGGGTATTTGGCGATCTGCATCGCCAATCGGGCCCGCGACCGGAATCGAACGATCCGCCGGCGACCCGCCGTGCTGGGGACCCAGACAAATCCGCCGGACACAGCCAGTCCGGACGACGCGGCGGTAACACACGAACTGACGGAGAAGATGGGCGAAGCTATGGCGCAGTTGCCCGATGAGCAGCGAGAAGTGATCGTGCTGCACCTGCAAAGCAAACTGCGATTCCGCGAAATCGCCCGGCTCCAGGGGATCTCCGTCAACACGGCGCAAAGCCGGTACCGGTATGGCCTGGACAAACTGCGTTCGAGCCTGAACAGCGAAGTGAGATCATGAGCGAATCGGAAAAGACAGAGCGTCTCGTCAACGCCTACCTCGCGAACCTGCCGACGCCGGACGGCGCCGAGGTCGACGGCAAGGTCCTCGCCGAGGCCTTGACAGCGATGCAACAGGCAAAAAGCCAACGAGCGGCCGATACAAGCCGCATCACATGGAGAACGATCATGACGAGCAGAGCAGGTAAATTGGCCGCCGCGGCGGTGATTGTCGCAGCCGTGCTGTCCCTCACCGTCTTCGACGGATTGACCCGCCCGGCCTGGGCGCTGGAAGACGCCATCGAGGCCCTCAAGGACTTCCGCGCCGTCTATCTGGTCGGCGCCTTCCCCGGCGGCACCGCCGAGGTCTGGATGCGGGCCAACGAGACCAGGACACAGTCGACGGACGTCGTCGTCAAAGGCAGTCACGGCGCGATCACCTGGACGCAGGACGGTTCGACCTACCACTACGAGCCGAGCCAGAGCATCGTCTATCACGAGAACGCCCTGACGATCGGCATGGCGCAGTGGCTCGGGCCGGGACTTCTGGAGATGCTCAGCGCAGCCGAGAACAGCCAGGTCGTGCGAGGCAAGGACCCCGCCACCGGTCGGGACCGCGTGATGCTGATGTGCAGCCTTATCGACGTGCATGGGGCGCAGTCGTGGATCATCGAGTTCGACGCGGCCAGCAAGCTGCCTGTGGCCATGAAGCACTGGCCAAACCTGGACCGCAGCGGCCCTCCCGCGTTTGACGCATTCAAGATCATCTACTATGAGGACCTGCCCGACAGCGTGTTCGACATCCGCATCCCGCCTCAAGCCAAGCATGTCGAGAAGCCGCTGACAATCCCCGAGGAAGCCGCAGGCATCTTGAGCGACCCCCACGACGGGATCTCGGCAGAAGGCATGACGCAGCAGGAGGCGACGGAGAAGGTCGTGCGGGCGCTCTATCAAGCCGTCATCGATCAGGACCTGGACGGCCTCAAGAGCATCAGTCCGTTGTGCCGGAACTGGGGTGACGAGTTCCTGCACAAGATCATCTTCAAACCGGACCAGGACAACCGCATCGTCGAGATCGTCGAAGTCGGTCCCATCTGCCGGACGGGCCAGTCCAAGCTCGGGCCCATCGTCGCCGTGCCGACCACGGTCCGGCTCAAGAACGGCAAGAAGGTCGAAGAGAAGATGATCGTCCAGTTCCGCACTCTCGGCGGCCAATCCTCCTGCGTCGTCCACGGCATCTACGGCCTGCCCCGCCAAATCGAGTAGCCGCTCCGCGGCAGCGCATCTCGTATCTCGTATGTCGTGTCTCGTGTCTCAAAAAGCAGCTTGCGCCGGAGCGTAGATGGAGGCTGGATATCTCCAGCCTCCCGTCTCCGCGCTGCGTCACCCGTTCCCCGTCAGCCAAGTGGAGTACCCCGTGTCTGTTCTTCGGCCACCGCGCCCTCTCGGAAAAGGAAGCCACGGAGGGCCCGCCTTCGCATGCGCAACGTCACTCACATGGCACCGGCGCGTTTTGAACATCCGACAGCTATCTCACTCTTTCCATTCGGAAAACCTGGTGAATCCTCTGTTGCCAAACCATTTGCACAGATCCTCTTTTGAGTCCTGTGTGAGCAGACCCGGATAGAAGAAATTGCCGTGGGCGTAATTCCAGCGCAGGCGACACAACTCATCACCTCGATAGAAATATATCATGGCGATTCCCAGGCAGCGATGTGTGCGTCTGAAGATCGCGTTGTTGACCGTCCGGAATTCCAGTTGCTGGTCCAATTCCTCATACAGATGGGGACTGCTATACTCGAAATACACCTCCTGCGAGTTCGGATCGTTCCTTGGATATACAGAAGTGATCCTGAGCCGGTCAATGTCTCTTGGCAACCGTCCGAAATACCGCTCCTTCAGTTCGTCTCCCGTCGATATGTCGTTGGGGTCATAGCGTGGATCGTCCAGCACCCAACCGAATTCATCGACCGGCTCTTGAGTCGTTGACGACATGACCCCAACCACAAGATAGACCAACAGCAGAGCGGCAAGTGCCAGGTAGCCCCGCGTCAGGTACCTGAAGACATCGATACGTGACGCGAGCCAGGTACGCCGCAGGATGACAAGAACCATCGCCGCCAAGGAAAGCGGCAAAAGATAGCAGACAAGCAGCCGCACAAACAAGGACACTTCCAACCTGGGCAACAGGACAGCAAGCAAACGCCAAGTACCCAAGACAAGCACGCCTGACGCGATCAGGCCTGCAAAGAACGAAGCTAACTTACTGCGTTTCGTCATCATAATCGCCAACCCCGCACATATCCCGGCTGACACGAGCTCCCCGTGAATCCCTCGCAACGCGATCGCGGGACACGTCTGGCTCATTCATTGTGGCATGTGCGCAGGTCCGGGGCAAGGAGAAGTACGGCGAACTCGATTGATGCGTCCGCGCAGATTATGGGGGTGATGTCTGTTTCGGTAGAACAGGCCCGCCAGAACCGCCAACCTCGAAGCCTCGTTTCACGGGGCTCCGTTCGACCGCGCTCAGGACAAGTTCTGAGGCTGCCGGCAGGCGGTGTTCGCAGTGGCGTCGTAAGACGCTACATTGTGTCCGCGAAGAATAGGCCCTTGCGGGCCCACTACAAACGACAGGCCACGCGGATGCCTCGGCGGGGTCCTTCGGTGTCGTCGAGGTAGGGCCAGTGCTCCCAGCACCAGCGCCAGTCCTGGTTGATGTCGGGGGCGGGCTGGAGGATGTCGATGGGCAGCTCTTCGGTGAAGATCTTCCAGGTCTCGGCGTGGACCCACTTGTGCCGCTCGGCGCGGAATTCTACGAAGCCAGGTGACGCTGCTCTGCGGGTTGCAGGATGGTGAAGAAGCGACGCGGAGCGCAATCTGCGCAGGCCGCGGGTCGTTCGGACCCGCGGCCTGCTGACACTTGCGGTTCCCCCCCTGGGCTGCGGCTAAGCCCCCCCTGGCCGCAGCCGCGTGTAGTTTCCTCGGCGAGACTGTGGATCGGATGTGTTTAGCCCTTGGACTTGGCCTGGGCTTCGTCGATCTTCTCGCGGATCATCTCAGCGGCCTTCGTCGCGGCTTCCTTTCCGAACGCGATCGCTTTGTGCATTCCCGAGTTGACGGACTGGGTGAATTCTTCCGATCTGAGTTTGGCCAGAATGCCACCATTGCCATCGAGTTGCCCCGGGGCCGAATCGGGAGCCGGCGAGAGGCAGTAGATGGCGGTCGCAAAACCGGCGCCGTAGACTATCAGCAGCAAGACGAATTTTGATCTCCAACCCAATGGAGTCCCCCCTTCTTTACTGGATTTACCCGTGCCAGTCCCGGCCTTGTTGCGTGCATCCGTCTCTACGTAAATCTTCCGATATAAAGCGGGAGATGCAAATAGAAAATCGCTTGTCGAGGGGGCCGGTAAACCCGGCAATACCAGTGCCAGAATCAGCGAAAAGCGGTATCGAGGATGCCCCGAAGGACGCCGCAGACAAAGGCCACGTCGTCCTCGGTCAGGTGGGCGTGAAAAGGCAGGGCCACGGTGCGTCGAGCGGCGTTTTCGCAGGCGGGAAAATCGCCCGGACCGTGTCCGTACCGCTCGGCAATGAACGGCTGCAGATGGATCGGGGGAAAGTAGTTGCTCACCTGAATCTTCTGGCGGCGCATCTCTTCGAGCAGACGATCCCGGTGCTCGCATCCGACCGAATCCGCCAAACGAACGACGAAAACGAACCAGCTTATGTCCCCGCCGGGCGGCGTTGTGGGCACGATGAGGCGGACCTCGTCGGCCAGCATCTCCTGGTACCATCGGGCCACGCGACTGCGCCGGGCCTTGATCTCGTCGATCCGCGCCAGTTGCGCCAGGCCCAGCGCACAGTTGATGTCACTGAGCCGGAAATTGTAGCCCAGGCGCTCGTGGAGCAGCCACTGATCACCGCTGCTGCGTCCCTGGTTGCGAAGGGAAACGCACAGGTCGGCCAGGGCCTCGTCGTCGGTCAGAATGGCCCCGCCCTCGCCCGTGGTGATCTGCTTGTTCGGATAGAAGCCAAAGGCGCTCAGCTTGCCGAACGTCCCGGCCTTTTTGCCGTTCAGGGCCGATCCGAGGGCCTCGCAACTGTCCTCGACAACCGGCAGGTGATTCCGCTCGGCGATCCGGCATATGTCGTCGAATCCGGCGGGATTCCCGAACACCTCCACGGGAAGAATCGCGCGCGTACGCGGCGTGATTGCCGCTTCGAGCCGGTCGGGACAGAGATTCAGGCTTACCGGGTCGATGTCGACGAACACCGGCTTGGCGCCCGTCATCATGATCGACGTCGTCGAAGCGACAAAGGAAAACGGCGTGGTGATCACTTCATCGCCCTCGCCGATCCCCAGGGCGAGCAGGCTCAGGAATAGTCCGCTGGTGCCGCTGTTGACCGCCACCGCCCGGCGACGGCCAAGATAGCGCGCCAGGGCCTGTTCGAACTCGGTCAGCCTGGGCCCGAGCGACAGGTTCGGGCCGCGAAGCACCTCAACCACGCTGGCGATCTCTTTGTCGGTAATGTCCGGTCGGGACAAAAATATCCGCATCATGCACTCCTGCGCCGTGGCGCCGGTCCATCGTGACAGGGCATTCTAATCTCGCCACGCGCCGAATCCAACGCAATTCCCGCCCCACCGCTCGAGGAGGGACCGCCGCCCGCTTATAGGACCATCGGGCGATGGAATTGACGATAGCAGCGTGGCGGCGCGGGTTTGTTGGCTCTCGGTTAAATCCCGCTCCCGCACGGACCGAAGAGGACAGCGGCACAAGGACCTTGTTTCAGGAATCGCAAAGATGGCTAAAGGCAAGAACGTGCTGACGACCGGAGACGTGGCGAAGATCTGCAACGTCGCGCCGCGAACGGTTTCCAAGTGGTTCGACTCCGGACAGCTCAAGGGCTACCGCATCCCGGGCAGCAAGGATCGACGCATCCCGCTGAACGAGCTGGTGCGCTTCATGAAGGCCCACAACATGCCGACCGAGGCGCTGTCCGTCGGCAGGCTCAGGGTCCTGGTGATCGACAACGATGCCAACAACAAGTTAGCGATCGTCAACAACCTCAAGGCCCGGGACAGTTACGAGGTCCAGGCCGCAGGCACGAGTTTCGAAACGGGAGCGGCCATCCAGAGGTTCGCGCCCCATGTGGTCCTGATCAACCTGCTGGCCAACGGCATCGACGCCGGCGGCATCTGCCGGAGCATCCGCGACAACGAGGAGTATGCGACGATCAAGCTGATCGCCCTGGCCAACCATCTCAGTCAGCCGGAGGCAACCGCGCTGATCCAGAAGGGCTTCGACGGCTACGTCTCCAACCCCTCCGATGGAACCGAAGTGATTCGCAAAATCGAGGAAGTCACCGCGATCATCTACTGACACAGACGCCGCTCACCCGCACCGGCCACGCGGCGTTCGGCATGGAACGCAGGCGATCAGTAGTCCTTGTACTTCCTCAGCCAGGCCGGCCAATCCGACGGCGTCATCCCTCCGGCCTTCGTGTAAGGACTAGGAGCGTCCTTTGCGTAGTTGCGGTGCCACTTCAGCGTCCAAAGCTCCTTGAGCCCCACGTGGCGGACGGACCAGTCCATGAACAGGAAGTTGGTCCAGCCGTTATGCCGGTCGATGCAGAAATGGTTGATCTCGCCGGTTGTGCCGGTGTCGCCGCCGCCGAAATCCCACGGCAGTTGGATGGGGGCGTCTGTGTCACGCGGCCAGGCGTCGTGCCAGGTCGAATCGGCGAACACGGGAATGTTGTACTGGCCGGTGTGCGCTGTCGTCTTCCAGAACCAGTCCAGCTTCCGGTCGCCGCGATCTCCGGTCATGTGATTGGTCCAACTGTTGATCCCGTAGCTGAACGCATAGTATTGCGATCCGCCGCTGGGCGTGGCCAGCGTTCGCGTCATGGCCATGAAGGTGCCTTCCCGGCCCTGCTCATCGATGCGCGTCGCCGTCGGGCACAACAGCATCTCCCAATCGTCTCGGTAGTAGGGACGCAGCGCATTGGGCCACAGCGTCGCCTCACCGACCCCCCAGCCGGGATTGAATTTCCCGTCGTATTCGTCGGTGTAGAACTTGAACATCAGGCCCCAGCTCTTGAGCCGGGCCATGCAGGCGACGGATTGGGCCTGCTTCTTCACCCTCGACAACGCCGGCATGAGAATCGCCATCAGCAGGGCGATAATTGCGATCACCACCAGTAGCTCAATCAGTGTGAATCCCCTGCCTTTGCGCATGCCATGCCCCTTCCAAAAAGCAGCCCAATCCCCCCTATAACGCAACCCCAATTCTACCAACCCCGGCGTCAGAAAGCAACACCCAACCGGCCTCCTGCCCCCAGCCGGACTTATTTGCGCTGTTCTTTGAGCATATAGGCCTGGAGGCGGATCAGCGTCTTGCCGCTGACCGTCCGGGCCGACAGATCGCCCAGGATCACTCCGTACCGGTCTTCATCGAGCTTCCAGTGCATCAGGACCACGTGCGGGTTGTTGAGACTCGCCCGGTCTCCATAGTAGACCACCTCCCGCCCCTGGGCGAGGAGGCTGTCGCGCATGTTCTGGAGCCCCTCCAGGACCTCGGTTCGATACACGCCTTCTCCGGCGAACGTGTACTTTAGAAAGGTCTTTCCATCCTGGTACGTCCGCCTGCTGAGGGCCTCGCGGCCGCCGAAGATGCCTCCGGCGATGACCAGGGCAATCAGAATGGCGGCGGCGGCGGCAATCCGGCTGATTCGCAGGTCCACGATGATGTTGACCGTGTCCATCCGGTGGGCGATCAGTCGGTGAGGGATGCGGTTCTTGAGCTCCTGGAGCAAGCCAGGACGGACCGGCTCCAGCCCCCGCTTCGGGAAGGCCCTGAGCAACTCCTCGATTCGCTCTTTGTCCGTTGTCATATGCTACCCTGCCATGGCCTCGGATGCGTGCGGTTCTCGGCCCTACTCTTTGACGATTTCCTTTCGCAGGGCCTCCAAAGCCCTGTTCAGCCGGCTTTTCAGCGTCCCTTCTCGTATCTGGGCCGCCTGGGCCGCCTCGGCGATGCTCAACTGATCCATGTAGTGCAGCACCACAGCCTGGCGGAGCTTCCACGGCAGCCGTCCGACGGCCTGGTGCAGCCCGGCGAACAGCTCCCGGTCTCCGGCCTGCTGGGCCGAGTCGACCTCATCCGGCGCCGGCTCCACGTCGTCCAACTCAACCGGATCGGGATGCTTGTGCTTGCGCCAGAACAGACGCGAGACGTTGCCGGCGATCCGAAACAGCCAGGCGCTGAGAGCCTTGCCCTCGCGCAACTGCCCGATGTGATACCAGGCCCGCATGAAGGTCTCCTGCGTCAGGTCCTCGCTGGTCTGGCGATCGTGCCCCATGGACCGCATAAACACGTAGACCCGCTCATGGTATCGCTCGACCAGGGCCTCGGCCGCCGCCCGGTCTCCATGCCGCAAACGCTGCGCAAGCGAGGACTCATCCTGGTCGCGGGTCCGCTCACCATGTAGAGGAACCACCTTCTGGTTAGCCAGATGCGCCGAACCGTCCTTCTGTTCTATGGCCCGTGTGTTTTTCTGCATGATTCCCACGTCGCAAGACCCACTTGCAGTATACCGCTTCGGCACATGCCGCACAATATGGAGCTGTCGCCCGGGCACTTGATGTTTGTAGGTAGACCTTTACGGGAGGCTGCAATCGACTTTGTCATTCCGACCGGAGCGCAGCGGAGTGGAGGAATCTGGCTGCGAAGGGGCTATTGCCTCATCCGCGGCCAGATTTCTCCGTGCGGGCTTCGCCCTTAGTCGAAATGACATCCGCCACGCCCTCCGAGATGACAGCCCCCTTCCTGGCCTCGGCAGGAACCTACCTACAAACGCGCAGTGCACCCCTATCGGCCCTTGCCGCCAAAACGACTCTTGTTGGCACAGGCCTCGTGCTATACTGAGCGGCCAATGGACGAGGTATGCTCACATTACGGCACGCCGGACAACGCGTGGCAGCTTCGATGGGCGATCAGGCCCGACGTGCTGCCACAATGAGGCTTGCGGCGATGGACCTGGCCCGGTTCAGCAATAACGTCAGGCAGCTCTGGGAGAAGACCGATCCCTGTGCGCTGTGTCCGCGTCGGTGCCAGGCTCACCGCCATGCTGATGAAGTCGGATTCTGCGGGATTGCCGCCCTTCCCGTCGTCAGTTCGGTCGGTCCCCATTTCGGCGAAGAGAGCGTGCTCGTCGGATCGGGCGGATCGGGGACGATCTTCTTCGCGGGCTGCAATCTGGGCTGCGTTTTCTGCCAGAATTACGAGATCAGCCATCTGCGCGAGGGCCGGCGGATCAGCGTCGAACAGCTTGCCGATGCCATGCTCGGCCTCCAGCAGATCGGCTGCGTGAATATCAACTTCGTCACGCCCACCCACGTGGCCGCGCCTATCGCCGCGGCCATCGAGACCGCGCGTGACAAAGGCTTGCGGATTCCAACGGTCTACAATACCGGCGGCTACGATTGTGTCGAGGCGCTCCGTCTACTCGAAGGACTGATCGACATCTACATGCCTGATGTGAAGTACGCGGATGCCACAGTCGCCGCAGAGCTTTCTGCTGCTGCCGACTATCCGCAGGTCTGCTTTGCAGCCGTCAAGGAGATGCACCGCCAGGTCGGCGATCTGCGAATCGAACGAGGCATCGCCACCAGGGGACTGCTCGTCCGCCACCTCGTTCTGCCCGAGAATCTGGCCGGCAGCGTCGAAGTCATCGACTTCCTCGCTGACCGGATCAGTCCACATACGACGATCAACGTGATGGGCCAGTACCGGCCGTGCTATCAGGCCCATGCCCACCCGAAAATCGACCGCCGGCCCACTGCCGACGAGATCGCCTCCGTTCGTGAATGTGCCCGCGCCAAAGGCCTGACCGTGCTGGACTGACACGGCGTCAGCCCGCCAAAAGGCTCCGCAACGTCATGGCGTTGTTGACGGCGTGGCCCTCGACATAGAACCGCCCCCGCCAGTGGTCGTATTGCCAGCCGGAGGTGCCGATCCAGATGTCCCCATTGGGCGTGTGCACCAGGAGCCTCCTTGAACGCATCGCAATACGATCATTATAATCGTCGTACGAGCGTGTACCAACAGGACGCAAAAGGGGAGCGGACGGAGCATGAAACTGGAATCACACCCGGATTTCTGAAGTAGTTGGTGACGTGCAAGCCGGGTTTTGATAGCATCGAGCGCATTGGGGCCATTCAAACCAGGTTCCCCATTCTTTGTGGGAATCCGCAATGGGTGAAGCACACAAGGAACCGATGAGGTTCCACTTTGACGAGAGATCGAGGCTCGGATTTCATCGCAAGTGACAGAGGTGTGTTTGCCTGTCGAGAGTTTGATCACGCGTTCGGTCTGACCTCGACCGTTGATTCGGAGTTGCGCGACATTCGGATGGGCAAGAACACGGCGCGTGGTCTTGCTGCATTGTTGTGGCAATCGGTTTGCAGCAGGCTTGTCGGAGCACCAATCCTGAGATTACGTGGAAGATCTCGGATATCTATGTCCTTCGGATTTCAGCGGGGATGAGGTTGTGACGGACAGTCGCCAGGTACGACAGAACGACAAATGGCGCATGTTGGCCAAGGAGCTCTATGGCCGTATACCACCGTCGTGGCGCCGGCTTCTGTATCCGATGGTCTTCTGCTATTGGGCATACCAGGAGATCCGGCCGCGATTCTGGATTGGTGAGAGTCAAGGGAGAGACGATGGCCGGGTGATCTCCGTGCTCTGTGTTGCCGGCAACTGGGACAGAAGTTTTCTATTCCGGCAGGTCTTGGGCGAGCACCACCGCCAGCGGTGCACTGGCCGCGCATGGCTGTGGAATCTCTCGAAGGTTCTGACTGTACAGGGACAGCGTTGTTGTGCGGTTTTCGTCCGTGCACGGCCCGGTTTTCGGAGATTTCTCGGGCCCCAGAAGTGGATCAACATTCCCGCGTGGGTAGTGGGCGAGGTGGATCTGCCACTGCCGCGCCACGTTCTGGCCAGCGAGAACGTGAAGAAAGACCTCCGCAGGATACGGAAGAACGCATTGACTTATGAAATATCGCATGATATGCGGCAGTTTGACGATTTCTACCACCGCATGCATGTGCCCTATATAGCAGGGGCTCACGGCGACAGTGCCATCGTGGACTCGTATGACCAAGCCAAGAGGGCATTCAAAGGCAATGAGCTTCTACTTGTGATGGCCGAGGGAGAACCCGTTGCGGGAGGACTGATCGACTACTCCGAGACAGTCCCCCGGCTGGTGATGGCGGGGGTGCGAGATGGCAGCAGAGAACTTGTTCGAGCCGGAGTGATCGGGGCGAGGTATCACTTCACACTTCGTCATCTGGCAAGCCAGGGCTACACCAAAGCAGGTCTCGGCAAATCGCGCGCCTTTTTGCAGGATGGGGTCCTTCGATACAAGAAGAAGCTGGGGATGAGACTCATCCGCATGGCGGAGGGATGCTTCTATCTCAGGGTGTTCGACGGTACGCCAGCGGTGGGCGAATTCCTGCGTGAGAATCCGCTGATTTTTGAGAGGGATGGCGTTCTGCATGGGGCCGTGTTCGTCAATGGGGATGTTGGCCAACTGTCCGATGCGGATACTGCGCAACTGGACAAGCGTTTCTTTGTGGAGGGACTGTCCCGTCTTTGGGTCGTTTCGCTTGGCAAATCGAGCCGCAGTCTGACCGTGCCGCCCGGAGTGGCGGAGAGAATCACTGTGTGTGCGGCCTCGGAGTTCTTCAAATGGAACAGCCGGTGAAGGGTGCTGGTTCCGGCGGCGCCGTGCCGACGGACGGCGGGAGGCAGGTTGACGAGCGACGCACTGTGCCACGGCATTGAAGCAGGGAGAGGGCACGATGCCTTCAGGATCAGAACCATTCGGAAGGTGGCTGGTAGGCATCGGGGCCGTGACCATCGCGGTCGGTCTGTTGCCGATGCGGCTCGGACGCATCGGTCTGTTTCGCCTGCCGGGCGATTTCGAATTCGGGGGCAGGAACCGGCGGGTCTACTTCCCACTGGGCACGCGTGCATCCTCTTGTCGCTGATCCTGACGCTGATGCTCTGGCTGATCCACTACCTGCGCCGCTGAGAATCGAAGCGATTGCCGCTTTGTTTTCTCGTCCGGCCGCATATAATCGAGCCCATGAGAAACGCGATACTCAGCGCGATCTTCGACCAGATGGCCGACATCATGGAGATTCTGGGGGAGGACCCCTTCCGCATCAACAGCTACCGCAAGGTCTCCCGCGCTGTCGCCGAGCTGCCGACGGACGTGGGCATCCTTCTGGAGGACGGGCGTCTGGCCAAGACGCCGGGGATCGGCAAATCGAGTCTGGCCAAGATTCAGGAGTTCGTCGCGAGCAACCGTATCACGGCGCACGAGGAGCTTCTGGAGCGAATCCCGCCTTCGCTGCTGGAGCTGCTCCACATCGCTGGCATGGGACCGAAGGGAGTTAAGGCCGTGTACGAAGGCTTGCACGTCAAGGGCCTTGACGATCTCAAGAGGGTCGTCGAGGATGGATCGCTGGCGACTCTGCCGGGCTTCGGCCAGAAGAAGGCGGCGGCCATCCAGCGGGGGATCGAGTTCCTGGAGAAGTCAACGGGTCGCATCCGGCTGGACCAAGCGATGGAAGCCGCCGAGATGGTTTGTGCGTGCCTGCGGGGCCTGCCCGGCGTCAAGCGTGTGGAAGCCGCCGGATCGCTCCGCCGACGGGCCGAGACCATCGGCGACGTGGACATCCTGGTGGCCACGGGAAAGGGCAAGCCAAAATCAAGAACGAGTCCCGAGCAGATCATCCAGTCATTCACCCAAGCCTCCTTCGTTGAACGCGTCCTCGCGTCGGGCGACACGAAGGGCTCGGCCATCATCCAGACCGAGACCACACCGGTGCAGGTGGACGTGCGCGTCGTCCCAGCCGAGAGCTTCGGCGCCGCCCTCCAATACTTCACGGGGTCCAAACAACATAACGTCCGCCTGCGCGAGATCGCCATCAAGAGCAAGCTCAAGCTCAACGAGTACGGCTTGTTCGATGGGGACGAACAGGTCGCCGGCGCCACCGAAGAGGGGATATACAAAAAGCTGGGGCTGGACCCCGTCCCTCCCCTGCTGCGCGAGGACCGTGGCGAGGTCGAAGCCGCTCGCTCGCATGCCCTGCCCGAACTGGTGCAGATCGAGGACATCCGCGGCGATTTCCACATGCACACGCTCGCTTCCGACGGCAGGAACGAGATCGAGCAGATGGTCGGGGCCGCCCGCGGGCTGGGCTACGAGTTTCTGTGCATCACCGACCACTCCGAGTCCTCCGTCATCGCCAATGGCCAGAGCCCCAAGCGACTCGCCAAACAGATCGAGCAGATTCGCAGGATCGGCGCCAAGCTCAAGGGGATCACGCTGCTGGCAGGCGCCGAGGTCGACATCCTGGCGGACGGCTCGCTCGACTTCGACGACAAGCTGCTCGCCGATCTGGACTATGTCGTCGCGTCGATCCATTCGGGCATGACCAGCCCCCGCGAGAAGGTCACGATGCGAACGCTCAAAGCAATGGAAAGCCCCTACGTCAGTTGCATCGGCCATCCGACGGGCCGGCTGCTCGGCCAACGGGAAGCGATGGACCTGGACATCGCGGCGGTGATCGAGCAGGCCGCGCAGACCCACACGGCGATGGAGATCAACGCCAATCCATACCGGCTCGACCTCAAGGACCTGCACTGCAAGATGGCTACCGAGGCGGGAGTCAAGCTCGCCATCGGGACCGATGCCCACAGCACGGAGGGCTTGGGCCTGATGCACTTTGGCGTCGCGACCGCCGGACGCGGCTGGGCTACGAAGGACGACATTCTCAATACCCTCTCACCGGCAAAGCTCAAGAGCTGGCTGCGCGCCAAGCGTCCCCGATAGCCGCCGTCGAGGCGACTGCGGCGAACCTGCTGGACGATTTCGTGACGATCCTGCTATAATCCATTCAGACCAGCAGACTTAGCAGCCGATACCAATGCTGGCTCAACTGAAATGACAGAACACAGCACCCCGCAGAAGAGAAGGCCAATGACCAAGACAGAGAGCACGGCAGGCAAGACCGGTTCTCGACGCGCGTTCAGACTGCCTCTGTCTGTGGTCTTCTTCGTCGCGTATTACCTGTACTTCGCCCTCGAAATCGAGCTGCACCTGCTCTACCACGGCGCCGGCCTGATCGACAATTTCCCTGTCTTCTACTGGGGTTGGGACTTCTTCGCGGAATTCACGACCTATCCAGGGGGCCTTCTCGAGTACCTCTGTGCCCTGCTGTCGCAGTTGTTCTACTACTCATGGGCCGGAGCGGCGGTGGTCACGATTCAGGCGTGGCTGATGTGCCTGTGCACGGACTACGTGGTCTGCAAGCTCGGCCTGGCGCGATGGAGGGGACTGCGGTTCGTCGGCCCGCTGGTTCTGCTGGCCATCTACTCGCAGTACACATTCCATCTGCCTGAAACGATGGGGGTTCTGGCAGCGATTGCGGCCTTCTGCCTTTATCTGAGGCTTGCACCCAAGACAGAGGTTCGCGCAGGCTTCTGCTTTCTGGCCCTCTCCATCGGCTTCTACGTGTCGGCAGGAGGTCCGTATCTGGTGTTCGCCGTGCTGTGCGGAGTGGCTGAGATCCTCTTCAATGGCCGGTTCCGGCTTGGCGCAGCGCAATTGGCTGTCGGCGCTGCCACACCCCTGGCGCTGGGCGTCGGCCTCTTCGGACAACGTCCGCACGACGCCTATTTCCAGTTGCTGCCGCTTTCATGGAAGATTACGACTTTCACGTCCACGGAACTGATGCGAGGCGCCGTTTGGACGGTGGTTCTCTTTCTTCCTCTGACCCTGCTGGTCTTGGGGATTGTGGGCGTGTTCTCTGCATCGCTGGAGTCGCGGCGGCCGCGGAAGAGGGACAGGACCCCTTCGAGACTGCAATCCATTCGCAGGGCGGCCGACAGACTGGCGGGCGACCCGCTGCACAGCCGGTTCGGCCTGAACGTGCGGACGGCCGCACTCGTCCTGGCGACCGCTGCCACGCTGCTGCTGTACCGCAACCCCAGGGTCAAGACCCTTTTCGAGGTCGACTACTTCTCTCGCCAGGAACAGTGGTCGAAGGTCGTGGAGATCGGCCGCCGGAACCCCTATCACTACCTCGTCTGTCACGCGGTCAACCGGGCGTTGTACCGCATGGGAAGGCTCGGAGACGAGATGTTCGCCTTCCCCCAACAACCCGAGGCCCTTCTCCTGACCAAGCAAGAGGCCTATTGGCAGAAGTTCGACACCTGTGTGGACATGGGGCTTGTGAACCAGGCGCAAGACGCCCTGATGATATGCGTTGAAACGTACGGTGAAAGGCCTCTGCTGCTCCATCGGCTGGCCCGAGTCCACACAATCAAGGGCAATACCAGCACGGCCCGTGTGTTCCTCGGAGCCCTGGCGAAGGTCCCGTTCTGGGGTCGACAAGCCCGCGCCGATCTGGCGAAGCTCGACACCGATCCCGGCCTGTCTCAGGACGCCGCGATCCAGCACTCGCGCTCCATCATGCTTCGGCACGACTTCGTCCGGAACGCGGACACCCTGACGCTGCTGCTGACGGAGAACCCGGCCAATCGGATGGCCTATGAGTACGGCATCGCCAGCTTGCTGCTGTCCAGGAACATCGAGCAGTTCGGGCAGAATGTCGAGAAGTTCCGCCCTCCCGGCGTCTCTGGCCAGCCAAGACACCACACCGAGGCCCTGCTGCTGCACAGGACGCTCAAGAAGCTGCCCATCGACGCTCCCGGTCAGACAATCCCCAGGGAGGCCAAAGTCAGGCTTCACGAGTTCTTCCAGACCCTTCAACAACATGGCAAAAACAAAGCCAACGCGATTGCGGCGTTGAGAGCACCATTCGGCGATACGTATTACTACTATTACTTCCTCGGCGGTTAAGGGGCGGATTGTGCGTAAACCCTTTGCGGTCAGTATGTTCCTTCTGGTTGTCGCCGCAGGGGTCTGCGCGGGTCTGGTCTATGTGTCGAACCGGCCGGAGCCCGTCGGCAGCTTCGGGGAACTCGACCGACGCCCCCGGATTGAGCCGGACTACGCCGACGCAGTGATCCCGCCCAACATCGCCCCGCTGAATTTCGTGGTTCACGAGCCGGGAACCGCGTACGGCGTCAGAATCTCCTCCTCGCAAGGTGACCCGATCCAGGTACTCAGCAGAAAGCCCGCCATCCAAATCGATGGGAAACCCTGGCATGCCCTGCTTGGGCAGAATGGCGGCCGGGAGCTGCGAATCGACGTCTACGTAAAGGGCAAGGATGGCCAATGGAATCACTTCCAGCCCGTCACCAACCGGATCGCCGAGGAGAACATCGACCGCTTTCTCGTATATCGAAAGATGCACCCGACGCATCTGCGGGTCAAAGGGGAAATCGCCATTCACTTTCGCGACTTGACCGGGTTCGGCGAGTCGACGCTGCTCAGCGGAAGAAGCGTTGAACACGGCTGCATCAACTGCCATTCTTTCGCCGCCAATCGGAGCGACAAGATGCTGATGGGCGTGCGATCGCCGAAGTACGGCGTTGGCACGCTGCTGGTCGACGGCGACTCGGTCCACGAGATCGGCGCCAAGTTCGGCTACACCTGCTGGCATCCCAGCGGGCGGATGGCGGTCTATTCCGTCAACAACCTGCCCATGTTCTACCACTCCAGTCGCAACGAGGTGCGCGACACTGTGGATCTCGATTCCCTGCTCGCCTGTTACTTCAACGACAGCAAGAAGATAGGCGTCGAGCCGAACCTCGCCCGCAAGGAGCACCTGGAGAACTGGCCTGCATGGTCGGGTGACGGCAAACACCTGTATTTTTGCAGCGCGCCGATGCTCTGGCCCAGGGACACGCCGAACCCGCCGCTGCTGTACGACCAAGTCAAATACAGCCTGATGCGAGTCTCGTACGATCTCGACGCCGACCGTTGGGGCGCGCTGGAAACCGTGCTCTCCGCGAAAGATACGGGCCGGAGCATTGCGATGCCCAGGTGCAGCCCGGACGGGCGGTGGCTGTCGTTCTGCATGTGCGATTATGGCTTCTTCCCTACCTGGCAGGCCGACAGCGACCTGTACCTGATGGACCTGGCAGCCCGGGACGACGCCGGCAGGCCCGCCTACCGGCGTCTCGGAATCAACAGCGACACGAGCGAATCGTGGCACACCTGGTCCAGCAACAGCCGATGGCTCGTCTTCAGCAGCAAGCGTCTCCACGGGGTGTTCACCCGGCTGTTCATCAGCTACGTCGATGGCGACGGGACGGTCCACAAGCCGATCGTGCTGCCCCAGAGAGATCCGGCCTTTTATGAGTCCTGCCTTCTGACGTTCAATACGCCCGAATTGGTCACCGAGCGGCCCGCCGCAACGGGCGAAGCGCTTGCCAGGACCTTCCGGAAGCGCCATGAGCTGGCGGTCCAGATGCCCATTACCATGGCCACCCCCAAGGCCGGCCAGAGCTCCGGCGAGTCGGCCTGGCAGGCGCAGGGGCAGCGAGAGTAATCCGTGTCGCACGCACGCCGGAGCCGCAGAACCCTTGCCCAGCGAAAAACTGCCTCTTTCCCAAGATTTTTTCCTTGAACGGGTCTCGTCTCTGGGTTAGAATCTGGTTATTCGACCTGTGATAAAGCAATGCTTATCGGTCCTCGCATCTGTTCGGTGCGGCAGGAGTGTTGCCACTTTGGTTTCGCGTGGGAGGGTGTCTGACAGGCGCCGGTACGAAAACTGTGGGCGCTCATTTCCAGACGACCTGACCATCCCTTGCCCGTGATCGGAAGACTATCTGAAGGACCGAGACATGTGTTCTCCAGCCACCCTTGTGAGAACACGCTCGTGGTAACAGCGGCGTAACCATTGCCGGCCCGGTCGCAGCAACGCATGGGTCAAGGAGGTTCGAGAGAGAGTGAGTGATTCTGCCCCGTCTGCAACCAGCGTCGTACCATCGAGACCAACTGTTTGGACCGTCGCATTGCGTCTCCCTTAGAGGCACCTGGACCAATCCCAGCCATGGACGGTCTTTCGTGACCCGGAGCGATGGCTCTCGGTCGTGACACGATGGAAGCATTTCCGGGCGCCTGCCGCCCGGGCGTTGGCAGGAAGGAGGTGGCCATCGAGCGAAGGGAAGTAAGGAGAGTCCGAAGGAGTGTGTGGTAATCAAACCCAAGTGTGATTAGTCCGAGGAGGACGCGTTATGAAGAAGTTAGCATTATTGGCACTGTTGGTGTGTCTGCTGGTGTCGACCGTTTCGACAGCCGGCGTGTTGCGGGAAATCTGGTGGGTCAACCTGGGCATCGACGATGCCATCGCGCTGGTTAACAGCGGGACACCGGCCGATCAGGCCACCATTCTCGCTCAGCCGACTTGGGCGGACATCGCCGACAACTACGTCGCGAAGATGAGCGGCTGGCTGACGGTCCCAGCGACCGGCGAGTACACCTTCTATGTCTCCGGCGACGACTACCAGAGGCTGTACATCAGCCAGGACGACGATCCGGCCAACGCCGTGCTCGTCGCTTTTGTGGATGGCTGGACCGCTTCGAAAGAGTGGACCAAGTACGCCGACCAGAAGTCTGCACCGATGACGCTCGAAGAGGGCCAGGTCCTGGCCATCGTCGGCATCATGCAGGAAGGCGGCGGCGGCGACGGTCAGGACTGGGGCTGGACCGGCCCTGGATTCGAGGCCATCACCGTGATCCCGGGCGAGTATCTGAGCCATCCGTACGAGACGATGGCCGGGAGCCCCTCGCCGGCTTCGGGAGCCACCGGGATTATTGACGCGATGCTGAGCTGGGCTGCGCCCGCTGTGGGCGAGGACCCCGTGTACGATGTATACTTCGGCACCGATCCGGCCGCCCTGGCGCCGATCGCCGAAGGCATCGTGGAGACCGCTGTGGATGCCGGCACCGCCGGAATCGATCTGGACTTCGAAACGACCTACTACTGGCGCGTCGATGCCAGCGGCGTCGAGGGTCAGGTCTGGAGCTTCACCACCGAACCGATGACCTTCGCAATGCAGAACGTCGTGGCCACGAGCAACGGCACTGCCCAGGAAGGGTCCGGACCGGAGAAGACGCTGGACGGCCTGACCTCAATGGAGGCGACCGAGCAGTGGCTGGCCGCTCCGCCCGAGGGCGAGGCCCTGTGGATTCAGTTCGAGTTCGCACGCGTCTACAAGATGTACGACATGAAGGTCTTCAACTCCAACACGCAGTTTGAGGCCCTGCTGGGCTACGGCGCCAAGAGCGTCACCATCGAAACCTCCGCTGACGGCGCCGAATGGGCCGCCTTCGGGGATGTCGAGCTGGCTCAGGCCGCCGAGTCGACCATCGACCTGGCCGGCGTCGGCGCCAAGTTCGTCCGTCTGACGATCAACAGCACGTGGGGCGGCCTGTTCCCGGATTCCGGTCTGGCCGAAGTGGCGTTCACGTATGTCCCGGCGCAGGCCCGTCTGGTCGCGCCGGCCAACGGCGCCACGGGCGTGAGCCCCGCCACGGTGCTCGACTGGTATGCCGGCCGTGATGCGGTCTCCAGTGACGTGACCGTCAACGGCGTGGTGGCCACGGTGGAAGCCAGCAGCTTTGCCGCCGACCTGGTCTACGGCATGCCGTATACCTGGAGCGTCGACGAGAACGATGGCGCCGCGGTCTGGGAAGGCGACGAGTGGAGCTTCACAACGGCCGAATTCGTGTCGGTCGCTTCGGATGTGTTGGCGTATGGCGAAGCCGGCAACACGCTGGAAATCGCCATGGACGGGGCCGACCTGACGGCCTACGCCCCCGACACGCTGCGCGTGGCCTACAAGGGCAACCCCGTTGGCTTCGCAGAAGCAGACGGCGTGGTCACCATGAGCGGTGCCGGCACCGACATCTGGAACAACGCGGATCAGTTCCGCTATGCCTACAAGACGCTCAATGGCGACGGCTCGATCATCGCTCGCGTCGACAGCATCAGCAACATCACGAACAACTGGACCAAGGCGGGCGTCATGATCCGCCAGAGCACGGCCCCTGGCTCTGCTCACTCGCTGACCGTGATTACGGGCAACTTCTGGGCCGCCGGCGCCGGCAACGGCGCGTCGTTCCAGGGCCGTCAGGTCGCCGACGGTGGCAGTGTGAACAACGACGCCGCCACCGCCGTCGCGCCGCCGTATTACGTCAAGGTCGAGCGCGTTGGCAACATCCTCACCGGGTTCATCTCGGCTGATGGTGCCGAGTGGCTGCAGTTGGGTGGTGACCGTGAAGTCGTGATGGAAGATCCGGTGCTGATTGGTCTGGCCGTGACCAGCCATGACGCCGCCAACACCGTGATTGCTCAGCTCTCTGAGATCAGCACGACGGGCGATGTCACGGGCGACTGGACGGCGGAAGCGATCGGCATGGCCATGCCTTCGAACGACGCCGCGGGTCTGTATGTGGCGATCGAAGACGCTGCCGGTGGGGTTGCCACGGTCGTGAACGCTGATCCGGCGGCAACGCAGGCCATCAGCACGCAGAACTGGAACATTCCGCTGGCCAGCCTGGAAGGCGTGGATCTGGCGAACGTCGCCAAGATCGTCGTCGGCGCCGGCGCTCCGGATGCTCCGGCAGCCGGCAGTGGCACGGTCAACGTCACGATCAGCTTCGGTACGCCGTTGAGCCACAATGTGCTCGCCGACGTCACCAGCCCGGCTGACGTGATCGTGGGCGTTCCGAACGACGGCGATTGGCCCGGCGCCGAGACGCCGAATCTGGCGTTCGACAACAACACCGCAACCAAGTACCTGCACTTCAAGGGTGAAACGGAGCCCACCGGCGTCCAGATTACGCCGGCTGTCGGTGCGACGGTTGTGACGGGACTGGCACTGACCACGGCCAATGACGCCGTGGAACGCGACCCGATCAGCTTCGAGCTCTATGGCTCGAACGAAGGGATCGACGGACCGTACACGCTGATCGCCAGCGGTGACGTCGTGGACTTCGCCGGTGAGGTCGCCTGGCCGCGCTTCACCAAGAACGTCACACCGATCACGTTTGAGAACGAGGTGGCGTACACCAACTATCAGATTCTGTTCCCGGCGGTTCGCAATCCTGGTGGTGCGAACAGCATGCAGATCGCCGAGATCGAGCTGATTGGTGTGTCCACGTGGTAACCGCGTTACCAACACCGTAAGTGCACTTGGCAGCATCCTGGGGCCCATGCCGTCTGGCATGGGCCCTTCTTTTCAGGCCCGATTCGTCCGTTGGCTCGGTGTCCGTCGGGTCCGGATTTCTATAAAGTCCCCCCCCTGGAAGACCGAAGAAAACCACAGCCGCCCCCACGTATCGGACGGGAGCGTCAGAAACAGACCAGGTCCGAGAAAAGCTGGATCGGATCGGCCAAGGACGCGGGTTATTGACGCACTCTGGCTTGAACGCGAAGGTCGCTTGTGTTAGACTTGCTTCATTCGACCGGTGGCGTCATCGCATTCGGCAGTCCTGGCATGTCTTTGCTGCGACGCATGTGTCTGGTTTGAGTCTGAGGAGCTGGTCCCACCAGGAACGTGATGACACATAACCGCTTACAATCACGAGAGTTTCCTGATCAGGGAGGATCTCGTCAGCGGGGAGCAGTTGTTCCCGGCCTAACCCCAGCAAGTGTGGATTCGGGTGTTGTCGGCCCAAGGCATTGATGGGAAGGAGGTGGCAATCGACCGACGGTGAACAGGGAAGGTGCTGCGAGCACTGAATGGGATCATATTGTATCGTGACGCAAAATGCCAAATGTACGGGGAGGACCCAAAATGAGAAAAGCAACGTTAATCGCAGTTGTGGCAAGCCTGATGCTGTCGGCGGCGAGTTCCGCTGACGTGTTGCGGGAGATCTGGTGGCAGAACGTCAGCATTGATGCCGCGATCAACCTGGTCCAGAGCGGCACGCCCGCCGATCAGGTGGACGTTCTGGCCGAGCCGACGTGGGCGGATATCGCCGACTACTATGTGGCAAGGCTGAGCGGCTATGCCCTGGTGCCGGCCTCCGGCGACTACACCTTCTACGTCGCCAGCGACGACTATAGCCGGCTGTACGTCAGCCAGAACGACAACATGGCCGACGCGGTTCAGGTCGCCTATGTCGACGGCTGGACCGGCTCGCAGGCCTGGACCTCGTACGCCAGCCAGAAGTCCGCACCGATGTCGCTGACCGAAGGCCAGCTCATCGCGTTCTACGCGGTCATGCAGGAAGGCAGCGGCGGCGACAACCTCGCCATCGGCGTCACAGGCCCGGGGATCGACGCGATCACCGTGCTGCCGGATTCAGTGACCTACGCGACCCATCCGAGCAAGGCCAACAAGCCGAGCCCGGCTGACGGCGCTACCGCTGTTGTCAATGCGATGCTGGCCTGGGGCGCTCCGGCCACAATCGAGTCGCCCGCGTATACCGTGTACTTCGGCACCGATGCGGCCGCGCTGGCAGCGATTGCCGAAGGCATCACCGACACGTCGGTCGATGCCGGCAGTCTGGCGGCGGGCCTCCAGTTCGAGACCACTTACTACTGGCGTGTTGACACCAACGGAGAAGCAGGCAGTGTCTGGAGCTTCACCACGCAGCACGGTCGCCCGATTGTCACTTCTATCAAGGGTGATGCCGTCGCCCCCGGTGGTGATGCCCAGTTGGTCTGCGAGGCCACCAGTGTCGTTCCGTCGGAACTGAGCTACCAGTGGTACCGAGAGACGGTCATCATGATGGGCTTTGAGCTGCATGATGTTCCGCTGCCCGAGGGCGTTGAGGCAACACTCAATGTCGCCGGCGCAACCATCGACGACCAAGGGTATTACTACTGCGTCGTGACCAATGAGAACGGCTCGACCACGTCGGCGATGATGTTCCTCGACGTGCAGACGGGTCTGATTCACCGCTGGACCTTCGATGAGAGCGCCGATGGCGTGACGATCCCGGACGTGATCGGCGGGGCCGATGCCACGCTGATGAACGGCACCGGCAATGCAACGATCGCCGGCGGCCAGGCCACCCTGGCCAACACCGGTTCGCAGAACTCCTCCAGTGCCGCGGCCGGCGACTACATCGACCTGCCCAACGGCATCATCTCGCCGATGACGCAGATGACCATCGAGTGCTGGACTACCTGGGACGGCACCGATGCCATCTGGCAGCGGGTCTATGACATGGGCACCGCCAATGGTGGCGAAGACGCTTCCAACGGCGGCGACGCCACGACCTGGTTCTGCGTCTGCCCGGACAACGGCAGCCGCGTGCTTCAGGTGGAGTACCGTCGTCTTGGCGCGGCCTTCGTGATGCCGGTCAACGACAACGGCAAACTCGCCGCCGGGCAAGAGGTCCTGATCACGCAGGTCCATGATGATATCGCCGGCATCGTCAAGGTGTATATCAACGGCACGATCATCGGCGGCTATGCGGCGCCGGCCGTGCTCAACGAGTTCATCGACAACAACATCTGGCTGGGGCGTTCGCAGTGGGGCGACCCGCTGTACTGCGGTTCGTTCAACGAACTGCGCATCTATGACACCGCCCTGTCGGCGGCCGAGATCGCGGCCAACTACCTGGCCGGTCCCGATGCTATCGCGGAACCCGCCGCTCCGTGCGATGTGCACGTGGTGGGCGACCGGAACGATGACTGCGTCGTCGACTTCGTCGATGCCGCCGTCACCGCCGATGAGTGGCTCGTGCAGTCGCTGGCCGACTAACCAGTAGGCCATTCGAACCATGATGCTGTGCCCTGAACTAAGGGCACGGGAAGAACCTCAAGGGCCTGTACCGCATGGTGCAGGCCCTTTTTCGTGGCCGGCGGCGCATCGGCCCAGGCATCCCGGCGCAGTCTGCCCCCATCCGGAACTACAGCCCATCGGTCGTTGCTTTCGATACGCCCAACGCAGCAATGGCCAGCCGGACCCCATGAATATGCGGTTTGTCATGCGTCTTCGCGAAGTGGCTAAAACAAAACGCAATAGGGTGTTGTTGGACACCGTAGCTTTGTGGCATAATGCTGATTAGACCTGTGGTTTGATACTGTCCCATCTGGCCCATGTGCATAATGCAGGGGATGACGGGGGTGGGGAGTGTATTGCCTTGTGTGGCGCCAGTTCATGTGCAGCCGGAGCGATGCGCGCGGTATAACCAGCAAGCCACTTTTGCTGTGCCCTGCCTCAGACTGGCATAGGGATATCGTGTCCAAGGACGGAGGGAAACCTATGGTGTGTCCTGATGGTCGTTCATGTCGTCCGCACGGCCCCACCCGGTGACCCTGCCGGTCCTGCGGCGCGTTTGCCCTGCGCCATCGCAGGAGTGTCCTGAGTGTGTCGAGGGGTCCACACGCCAGGGCACACGTAGAGCGTTTCCCGATGGAGGCGCGTGATGATTTATCAATGTTCGATAGAAGGAGGCTTGGCATGTGTAGAAAGCGAGTGTTTCTGATTTGCGTTCTGCTGGTGCTCGGGTCGGCCGCAACAGGACTGGCCGCCGAACTGGCTCACCGTTGGAGTCTCAACGGGCACCTGAAGGACACGGTGGGAGCTCAGGACGGCGTCATTGTCGACCTGGGGGCAAGAGACGCCATCGTATCCGAGAGTGAGATCACCCTAACCGGTGGAGACAAGGGCAGTTCGGACTACATCGATCTGCCGGATGGCGTCCTGAGCAGCCTCGGCGATTCGGTAACCATCGAGTGCTGGGCCACGCAACTGTCCGCCCAAAACTGGTCGCGTATCTTCGACTTCGGCACCAGCACGGCGGAAAACCTCTATATGGCGTGGACGGTGGGGACAGACCTGAACAACGATCGCGTGGAGTGGAATTACCCGAATCTCGGCAAGCTGCTCGACGGCACCAATGCCCCTTACGCGCTGGGAGTGGAATATCACATTGTCTGCGTGATCGAGCCGGGCACCGTGACCTGGTACACCGCGCCGGCGGATGCCGCCGAGCTGGGGGCGGCCAAAGGCTCGTTTGAGACGGAAAACCGCATCTCGACCCTGAACGATGACAACTGCTGGCTCGGCCGCTCGCAGTGGGGCGACAACACCGCTAACGCCAGCTACAACGAATTCCGTCTCTGGAAGGGTGCAATGACCGCGGCCGAAATGGAAGAGTCCCATGCCGCCGGGCCACTGGCTGCCAACCAAGCCTGGGATCCATCCCCAGCCGACGGCGTCGCAGGTGTTTTCCCTCGTGATCTGGTCGTGAGTTGGACGCCGACCGCGGACGCGGTTGCTTTCAATGTCTATGGAGGCGAAGATCCCGCCGCCCTCCAGTCGTTTGCGCAAGGTCAGGCAGAAACGAGCTTCTCCGTGGGCGACCTCATCGGCGAGCTGGAGTTGTCCACCGTTTACTATTGGCGCGTCGATCAGGTCGCGGCCGACGGCGCCGTGACGGAAGGCATCGTCTGGAGCTTTACGACGGATGATGGCCTGCCGGTCGTTACCTCGATCCAGGGCGACGCCGTCGCTCTCGGCGGCGATGCCCAGTTGGTCTGCGAGGCTGCCAGCGCCGTTGCGCCGGAGCTGAGCTACCAGTGGTACCGGGAGACGGTCATCATGATGGGCTTCGAGCTGCATGATGTGCCGCTGCCCGAAGGCGTAGAGGCAACGCTCAATGTCTCCGGCGTAACAGCCGACGACCAGGGGTATTACTACTGCGTCGTGACCAACGAAAACGGCTCGGTCACCTCAGCGATGGCGTTCCTCGATGTGCAGACGGGTCTGATTCACCGCTGGACCTTCGATGAGAGCCCCGATGGCGTCACGATTCCGGACGTCGTCGGTGACGCGGATGCGAAGCTGATTAACCTCACCGGAAACGCCACCATCGCCGGAGGCCAAGCGACACTGGGCAACACCGGTTCGCAGGGCAGCGCGGCCGCAGCGGGCAGCACCGCCAATGGCGACTACATCGATCTGCCGAACGGGTTGATTTCGCCGTTGACCCAGATGACCATCGAGTGCTGGACCACCTGGAACGGCACCGACGCGATCTGGCAGCGTGTCTTCGACATGGGCACGTCCAACGGCGGCGAGGACACCTCTCCGGCGGGCGACCAGACGACCTTTGTCATGGTCTGCCCGGACAACAGCGGTCGCGTGGTCCAGGTCGAGTACCGCAGGCTCGGTGCATCCACCATCCTGCCGATCAACGACAATGGTCCGTTGGCTGCGGGCGAAGAGGTCCTGATCACGCTGGTGCATGATGATGTGGCCGGAATCGTCAAGTGCTTCATCAACGGCACAATCGTCGGCGCGATGGATGCCCCCGTCACGCTGGGGGAGTTCATCGACAACAACATCTGGCTCGGGCGTTCGCAGTGGGGCGACCCGCTGTACTGCGGCTCGTACAACGAGCTGCGGTGGTATGACACCGCGTTGTCGGCGGCCGAGATCGCGGCCAACTATCTGGCCGGTCCCGATGTGGTCGCGGAACCCGCCGTGCCCTGCGAGGTGCACGTGGTAGGCGACCGGAACGACGACTGCGTCGTCGACTTCATTGATGCCGCCGTCACCGCCGATGAGTGGCTCGTCCAGTCGCTCCAGGAAGAGGAGTAATCCAGCACCGCATGGATTCCAGCCGTGTCCCGAATCGGGACACATTGAGGAGCTTCAGGGCCTGCACCCCACGGTGCAGGCCCTTCCTTCATGCCGGGTCGATCATCATGGCGGGCTGCTGCCTGTCTCCCTCCCCGTCTGTTGTTCTTTTTTCGGTATTTTTTGCCTCCGTATGGGTATGATATCTGGTCCGCCGGTGCGGCAGCACAGGCTGCCGGAAGTGTCAGACGCCGGGGGTCATGGCCCAATATGGAGCTGGCTGCATGGAAACCGTGCTGAAGCACCGAACTCTGATCGATCTCTTCGAGGAATCCCTGGGCAGAGTAGTCTGCCCCGACAAGGTATGTGCCGAGATCATCAACGCCGACCGTAGCGGGACGTTGACCTTCGGACAACTCCAGAGCCGATCCCAAGCCTTCGCCCACAGGCTGGTCGGCTGTGAACACATCGGTCCGCAGGACCGAGTGGCCCTGGTGTCGAAGAACCGAACGGACTGGGACGTTGCCCTGTGGGGCATTCTGCGGGCCGGCGCGGTTCCCGTACTGATCGACCCGGATCGGGGACTCCAAGGCGTGATTGCGCACCTCGAAGCCACCGACGCACGCGCACTGATTGTGGCCGACGACTATGCGGACGCCGCTGATCGGGAGGAACTGACGGCCCAAGCCAGAGCCAGAGGACTGGGCGTGATTCCGATGACCGATCAGCCTCTTGGAGAAGGCGATCTCATCGAGCCGCGAGACCTTGGCGCAATTCACAGACTGATCCGCCCCGACGACACGGCCGTGGTGCTGTGCACCTCGGGAACCACGGGCGATCCGCGCGAGGTGGAGCTGACCCACACCAACCTCATCGCCAACCTCGAAGGCTCGATCCGCCGAGTGGACCTCGGTCCGCAGGATATCCTGGGGCACATCCTGCCGCCCCACCACTCTTTCGGCCTGACCGTGGGCAAGCTCCTGCCCCTGCTGGCGGCGGCCACCAGCATCTACACCAACCGCTATCGCGAAGTCGCCGATCTGATCCGCGACAGGAAGATCACGATTTTCATCGCCATTCCGGCGCTCTTCACGACGCTGGCCCGCAAACTCGAAGACGGCCTCGACCGGCAGAAACACAAGAGCCTGATTCTTCGACTCCTCGACCGGTACACGCCAAGGTATGTGGGCAGGCAGGTCCGCAAGAGACAGGGCTGGACCGGCCTCCGGTTCTTTCTCTCGGGCGCTGCGCCGATGCCGCGCTGGGTCCTCGACACCCTGTGGAAGCGAGGCTTCCGGATGTATGAGGGCTACGGCACGACGGAAAACTCTCCCGTCTACGGCTTCAACGAGCGGCTCGACAAGCTCGGCTCGGTCGGAAAACCGATCGACACCCTGTCGGTCAAGATCGTGGACGAGGAGAACCGTACCCAGGAACCCCGTCAGAAGGGAGAGATTTGCCTCGGCGGTCCCTGCATCATGAAAGGCTACTATCGGAACGCCCAGGCGACGCAGGCGGTGACCCATACCGACTCGCAGGGCGTCCGCTGGCTCCACACGGGCGATCTCGGCTACCTCGACGAGGACGGCTACCTGTACATCACCGGCCGCAAGAAGTACCTCATCATCCTGCCGGGCGGCAAGAACGTCAATCCGGAGCGCGTCGAGACGGCGCTGTCACAGGCCCGCTTCGTCAAGGAGGTCCTCGTCGTCCCGACCCGGCGGACCGACCCCAACGGCGTTATGGAGGAGACCATGCGCGCTCTCGTACAGCCGGCGTGGGAAACCCTTGAGGGCCATACCCACCGTCCCAGGCAGGAGCTTCTGTCCGAGCTTCACACGGTCAAGAATCTCATCTGGGAAAGCATTCGAGACTGCCAGCAGAACAACAAACACCTGTCCGGATTCGAGAGGATCGCCGCGCACCAGCTTGAGATCTATACCAGCGAATTCACCAAGACCTCAAGCGGAAAAATTCGACGCGAGCAGTACATCGATCTGGAACATCTCGCGGCCAAGCACACGCCCGTCGTGGGATATGTCCGCACGCCCGTTCGCCCGCGCGGGCAGGACACCGCGACCGTGTGACAGGCGGGAAACACATTGCACCACACACGTCGGACGGTATAATCACGTCCATAGAGTCCGGCGATGGGTCCTCCACCAAGACGTGGGTCCAGGCCCATCCAATAGCGTGGTGTCGTCCAAGTGAATTGAAAGGAGGACCACACAATGCCACAGACGCAGGATCCCACCCCACTGGAGCCCGTTTCCGAGAAGATCAGTCGGCGCCGATTCATGACCGGCGCGGCCGCGGCGTCCCTGGCCGTGGTGGCCCCGGGCGCCGTCCGCACCTTTGCGGCCAACTCCAAGATCAATCTGGGCGTCATCGGCTGCGGCGGACGCGGCACCTGGATCGCCAAGCTCTTCAAGGCCCATGGCGGATACAACGTCGTCGCGGCAGCGGACTACTTCCAGGATCGCACGGATCGTCTTGGCAACGAAGTCAGTGTGCCCGCGGCCGATCGCTACACCGGGCTCAAAGGCTATCTGAAGCTTCTGGACAAGGTGGATGCCGTGGCGATCATTACCCCGCCCTACTTCCACCCCGAGCAGGCGGCCGCCGGCGTCGACGCCGGCAAGCACGTCTATCTCGCCAAGCCCATTGCGGTCGACGTCCCGGGGTGCCTGAGCATTGAGAACAGCGGCAAGACCGCCCGGCAAAAGAAACGCTGCTTCCTGGTCGATTTCCAGACGCGGGTGGACCCGTTCTACATGGAGGCGCTGCGGCGCGTGCATGAGGAGAAAGCCCTTGGCAACTTTGCCTTCGGTGAGTGCACCTATCACGCGGGCGACCCGTTCACAGGCTACTATGAAACCTGGAGATCGGACCCGGACAACCCTGAGAATCGGCTGCGGGCCTGGGGCCTGGACAAAGTCCTGTCCGGCGACATCATCACCGAGCAGAACATCCACACGCTGGACGTGATGAACTGGATCATGCAGGAGCCGCCGCTGTGGGCGGTGGGCAGCGGCGGGCGCAAGTTCCGTCCGGTCGGCACCTGCTATGACACCTTCAGCGCCCTGTTCCAGTATCCCAACGACGTCGCGATCACATTCAGTTCGCGCCAATCCAACGGATACGGCACACAGCCGGAGGGTATCCGCAACCGCATGTTCGGCACGGAGGGCATCCTCGAGACCGAGTACGGCGGACAGGTCCTCATCCGCGGCGACCACTTCTATCGCGGCGGCAGTTCGCCGGGGATCTACCAGGACGGCGCCATCGCCAATATCAAGACCTTCTACGACAGCGTCACCGGCGGCCACTTTGAGAACCCGACCGTCGAGTGCAGCGTGCGCAGCAACCTGATTACCATACTCGGCCGCATCGCCGCCTACGAGAAGCGCATGGTCACCTGGAACGAGCTGATGAGCAGCAAGGAGAAGCTCGACGCCAACCTCAAGGGCATGAAGGCATAAGAATCGCGAACACCTCGTGCGTGCGATCTCGCAGAATCGCCAGGTCGCACGCACGACCATTCATGGAGGTCTACGCGTGAACGGACGAACGCTGAACCGCCGCGAGATGTTGACCGGGGCCGCCCTGACCCTGGCGGGATTGTCACTGACAACCTCGTGCGCCTCGTCGGGTGCGAAGGGAACGGCCCGCAAGAAACCCGCCGGCTTCAAGCTCGGGGTCTGCGACTGGACAATCGGCCGGACCACTCAGCCGGAGGCGTTCGACGTCGCCAAGCGAATCGGCCTGGACGGAGTGCAGGTTGATTTCGGCCGGGCCGCCGAGGAGTTGCCCCTGTTCAACCCCGCCCTGCAACAGAGTATTCTCGACCGCGCGGCGCAGAACCAGCTCGAGGTGGCCTCGCTGGCCATGGGCACGCTCAACGACATCCCGTACAAGAGCGACCTGCGCACCGAGCGATGGGTCGAACGGGCCGTCGATGTCTGCCAGGCGATGAAGACGGACATTGTGCTGCTGGCCTTCTTCGGCAACGGAGACCTCCTCGACGACCCGATCGGAGTCGATGCCACCGTCGAACGTCTCAAGAAGGTCGCGCCCAAAGCGGAGAAGGCGGGCGTGGCTCTTGCCATCGAGTCGTGGCTCAGCGCCCCGCGTCATCTGGAGATCATCGAGCGCGTCGGCTCGCCGGCGATCAAGGTCTACTATGACGTCGGCAATTCCCACCTGAAGGGCTATGACATCTACCAGGAAATCCGTGCGTTGGGCAAGCACATCGTCCAGTTCCACGCGAAGGACTACGACAACCTCTACGGCCGGGGCTCGATCGACTTCGTTCGCGTCCGGGAAGCGATGGACGACATCGGCTACCGTGGCTGGCTCGTCATGGAAGGCACCAAGATGCCGCTCGGCGTCGAAGAGAGCTGCCGGTACGATGCGGAATACCTCAGAACGATCTTTCCGCCCAAGGTCTGAGAAGACCACAGCGTACCCCCAAGGGGAGAAAGGCAAGTGGGACCATGAAAGCACGCAAAGCCGCTGCGATTTTGCTGACTCCGTTCGTCGTCTCTCTGGCTGCCGCCACTCCGCTGGACGATTACGTCGCCAAGCCGGATCCCAGCTACGCGTACAGCCTTGTGCGCACGATCGATCACCCGCAGGGCAAGATCCACATCATCGACCTGAAGTCACAGACCTGGCGCAGCGAGAACGAGGTCAACCGGACCCTCTGGCAACACTGGCTGACGATCGTCGTGCCCAACGACGTCGCGTTCGACACCGCCCTGCTGTGGATCACCGGGGGCAGCAACGACCGCCCCGCGCCGACCATGCCCGACGAAATGCTCGCCAACATCGCGCTGCGCAGCAAATCGGTCGTCGCGGAACTGCGCATGGTGCCCAATCAGCCGCTGGTGTTCCCGGACGACCCGGACAACCAGCGCTATGAGGACGAGATCATCGCGTACACATTCGACAGGTTCCTGCGAACCGAGGACCCGACCTGGCCGCTGCTGCTGCCGATGGTCAAGAGCGCCGTCCGGGCGATGGACACAATTCAGGATCATCTGACTAAAGCCACCGGCGGCAAGCTGACGATCAAGAACTTCGTCGTCTCCGGCGGATCGAAGCGAGGTTGGACCACGTGGCTGACGGCGGCCGTCGACAAACGCGTGCGCGCCATCGCTCCGGTGGTGATCGACGTGCTCAACATGAACGAGCAGATGCGACACCACTTCGCGGCGTATGGCTTCTACTCCCCTGCCATCGGCGACTACGAACAGATGAAGATCTTCGATCGGCTCGACTCACAAGGCGGCACAGAGATTCGCAACTTCGTCGATCCTTTCGAATACTGCGACCGCTACACGATACCCAAGTTCCTCATCAACTCGGCGGGCGACCAATTCTTCCTGCCCGATTCGGCCCAGTTCTATTTCGGCGATCTGCCGGCGGACAAGTATCTGCTCTATTGCGCCAACACCGACCACGGCCTGGACGGCTCGGAGGCCGACAAGGCCCTGCTGGTGTGGTATCAGTCGATCCTCACCGGCCGCGAGCGCCCGCAGTTCTCCTGGGACAAGCCCGAAGAGGGACGCCTTGTCGTCACCACGCGGACCCGGCCGCAACAGGTCAGTCTCTGGACGGCCACCAACGCCGACGCTCGCGATTTCCGTCTGGAGAAGATCGGCAAGGCATGGAAAAGCAGCCCGCTGACCACTACCGGCTCCGGCACGTATGACGTTCGCGTCCCGACACCGGACAAAGGCTGGACCGCCTACTTCGTCGAGCTGCTGTTCGATTCCGGCACTCCGATTCCCTACCGCTTCTCGACGGAGGTTCGCGTCGTGCCGGACACGCTGCCCTACGCGGACAAGCTCCAAGGCAACTGACAGACCCGAGCGGGAGAGAAAGCACGGTCGGCCGGCCATCGACCGACCGTGCCCGAATGCTGCCTATTTCTCGTTGCCCCACAACTGGCTGCCATTGCCGTGATTCTTCCGCCACTCGTCGCGCCACCGATGGATCTCGCTGACGCCGATGTATGGCTTGGGCTGCCGCGATTCCTTGCTAGGCATCGGCGCGAGTCTCTGGAGAGGCGGCGCCTGATACCAATACGCCACGCTGGCCATGTCGAGCGTCAGGTTGTTGTCGTGCCCGTGCTCGATTGTGAACCTCAGTGACGTGTTGAAGTAGATCGGATCGCTAATGTGGAAGCGATACGCATGGGTCCGACCCAGCCAGCCGATGTCATCGTTGACGCGGGCGTATCCGAAATACGGATGCGTGTAGATCGTCTTGGGACACCAGGAGCCATTGAAGTAGTCTTCCGTCCCGGTCCCGTGGAGCGTGGGCCGGGTGTCCCCGTCGATGAAGACCATGTCGTCGCCCTCGCCATACCACATCGGGGTCGGGCAATGCACATAGTAGTTGACGCCGGCGAAGTGTCCCTTGCCCTTGACGTCGACAATCAGGTAGTTGTCCTTGCCGTCGGGGTTGTTCCCTTGCGGCCCCGTCACGCCCCACTCGGTCTCCCCTTCGGGCGGGGCCTCGGTCAGTTCGTGATTGTACCAGGCGCAGAACCGGCCCATGTCATCGGCCAGCGCATCGACCTCGACGTAGTCCACGAAGTAGTAAAACGCATCGATCTCGCGTCCCGTCTGGTTCTCGATCTCGATCCGGGCGCCCTTGGCAAACGGCATGGCGAAGTACGATACCATGGCCCGGCCGTCCACCGGCCCGACCGCCAGCGGCAGGCTCACAAACGGGTAGCTCTCGTTCCACCCCTGCCCGAAGAATGGACCGATCGGGGACTCCACCGACGGGAATTCGTTTCCGTCCCAGTACATGCGAAGGATGATGTCGTTTCGGTTCAGTTGTTCCGGCGGCGGCGCAATCGTGATCCAGATGTGATTGATGATCCCGGCCTCCTGGACATTGAACAGCTCGCGTTTCTGCCCGTCCGCGATGTGCTCGAAGCGGTCGTTGTTGCCTCCCGAGCGGTCGTAGCTGCTGACCCGCCGGGTCCGCATGTCGCTCTGCACCCGGGCCAGTCCGAACAGATCGCTGCCGTGCCCCACCGCAGCCGGCGAAGGCGACTGCGAAGCCAACAGGACCACAACGAGTGCGACAGAAAGGTACTTGCTCATCTCTGTGACCTCCTTCTCAATTGAGATTCCCTGTGCCAGACCGACACGCGTCCCATACTCGCGCCAGTGCGCCGCAACGCATGGAACGACCCTCGGCAGTATAATGCCCGTGTCGTTCCTCCGCCAAATACCGTTCCGGAAATCTATGGACAGTCCGGCCGCAGCTTACTACGCTGGCGTCCACGATCAAAGGCCTGGACAGACCGCATCAGAACCGGACGCAGCCTATGGCGAAGGACGACAAGCAGGCGAGTGACTTGAACGTTCCGACCGCTCCGAAGGGGCTGGGCATCCTGCTGGTGGTAGGCCCAAGCATGGTCTGGGCGGCCGAATACATCGGCTCGGGCGAGGTCATCATTGCCACCCGCACGGGCGCGATTCTCGGCACAGCGGTCCTTTGGGCGGTAGTCCTCGGCGTGTTCCTGAAGTTCTGGATCGGCGTGGCCGGCGCGCGCTATACCGTCTGCACGGGCGAAGGGATGGTCGATATGTTCGACCGCATGCCGGGGCCGCGCCACTGGGTCGTCTGGATCGTCCTGGTGGTCCAGCTCTTCTGCGCGGTCATGTCCACCGGAGCTCTGGCGACGTCGTCCGGCGTGTTCATGCACAGCCTTGTGCCATGCATCGATATGCGGCTTTGCGGGCTGTTCGCCGCCTTGTTCGCCGTGACTGTCGCGTGGTCCGGGGTATTCGACGTGCTCAAGATCTTCATGAGCCTGTTCGTACTCATCATCGTCGTCGGAGCCATGTACATCGCCTGTCACGTGTTCCCCAGCTTCGCCGAACTGGCAGCCGGACTGACCGGCCGGCTTCCTCCTGTGCCCGAATGGGCTTCCACCATGGACAACGTCGAGGACAGCGCCTGGCAGGAGATCCTGCCCGTCCTGGGCTGGGGCGCCGGCGGGTTCGCCTCTCAGGTATGGTACACGTACTGGGTCATCGGTGCCGGCTACGGCGCCACCGCCGGACGAGGCTATGGCAAGCCCGCCGACCTCGCCGGCCTGCATACAATGTCCCGCGAGACGGCGCAACGCATCAAGGGCTGGTGCCACCCCCTCTACGTGGATTCGAGTCTTGCCATGGTGCTGGGTGTCCTGGTCACCGGCGCGTTTCTGGTCGCCGGCGCGGGCATCCTGCGTCCCGAGCACCTGGTCCCGGAAAACCGCAACATGGCGGAGGTGCTGTCGGAGGTGTTCGCTCGCCGCTGGGACCGGCTGGGCGGTTTCGTGTTCAAATTGTGCGGCGCCGTCGCGATGGTTTCGACGTTGATGGGCCAGCTTGCCGGCTGGCCTCGACTGCTGGCCGATTCGTGTCGAATCTGCATCCCCGGCTTCAACACAAGACTCGCCTGGAAACAGCAGTTTCACCTGTTCCTGATCCTGTTCTTCTGCACGAGCGTGCTGATCGTCTGCCTGCTCGGCAAGGAACCGATCTCCCTGCTGAAGATCTCGTCGATCCTGGAGGGGATTCTGCTGATCGCGCTGCAAGCGGCGGCGGTTGCGTTCGGGCTTTTCGTCGTCATGCCCCGGATGCTCTCGAAAGAGGCGGGCCGCGTGCTCAGGCCCGGCTGGGTCTTCGCGGTCGGACTGCTTGGCACGCTGGTGTTCTACGGCTATCTCTGCGTGACGCAGGTCCCCCAAGTCCTGCTGGAAATCCTCGGCCTGGCCGGCTAAGCTATGGGTTTGGCGACGGGCGCCGGCCCGGTCGCAGCTACCCCTTGACTCATGGAGGGCAGAATTTTGAACGGACTGGATCTCTCGACCGTCCTGGCGGCGCAGGCCTCCGGCGGGACCGGCGCAGCCGGCCCCCTGCTCATTCTGATCGTTGGCATCGCGATTGTCATCGGCATGATCGTGGCGCTTCGCGTCAACGCTTTTCTGGCGTTGATCACGGCGGCCACAGTCGTCAGCCTGTTGGCGCCGGGGCCGTTTGCCAACAGGATTGGGCGGGTGGCAGAGGCATTCGGAACTACAGCGGGCAAGATCGGCGTGGTGATCGCGCTGGCCGCGATCATCGGGGACTGCCTGATCGCCTCCGGTGCGGCCGATCGCGTCGTGCGCGTGTTCGTCCGCCTGTTCGGCCAGAAGCGATGCGAAGTGTCGCTGATGGCCAGCGGTTTCGTCCTGTCGATCCCGGTCTTCTTCGACACCGTGTTCTACCTGCTGCTGCCGCTGGCCCGCTCCATGCATCGACAGACGCGAAAGAGCTACCTGCTCCTGATCCTGGCGATGGGGGCGGGCGCCTCGATCACGCACTCCATGGTCCCTCCGACGCCCGGCCCGCTGATCATCGCCGAGACACTGGGGATCGACTTGGGCACGATGATCGGTATTGGGCTACTGTGTTCCGTCCCGACCGCGGTGGTGGTCCTGTGGCTCGTCCGCTTCCTGGCGAAACGGATGGAGATTCCCATGCGTGCCCTCGACGGCTCGCGGACCGAGCCTGATCCATTGCCGGACGACAAGTTGCCCGGCCTGCTCCTGTCCGTACTGCCCATCATTCTGCCGGTCCTGCTGATCACCATGCACACGGTCGTTTCCTCGCTGGCGAAGAAGGCGGTGCCGGAGTCGGTTCTCAAACAGCTCGAAGGTTACACCGCCGTGCTCGGCAACCCCAATCTGGCGATGATGCTCTCAGCGGCGGTCGCCCTGTACGTTCTCTGGCGTCAGCGCAAACCCGGCCGCGAGGGACTGGCCCGGATGATCGAGACGTCGCTGATGAGCGCCGGCGTCATCATCCTGATCACTTCGGCCGGCGGCGCTTTCGGCGCCATGCTCAAGGAGGCCCAGATCGGTCCGGCCATCCAGAACCTGTCCATCGGCGGCGACACGCAACTGGGCGGATTGAAGCTGCTCTTCATGGGCTTCTTTGTCGCCTTCCTCATCAAGTTCGCCCAAGGAAGCAGCACTGTCTCGATGATGACAACCTCGGCCATGATGGCGGCGCTGATTCCATCGACCGACGTGTTGGGTTATCATCCGGTCTATCTGGCCGCCGCCATCGGCTTCGGCGCTCAGTGCGGCAACTGGATGAATGATTCGGGCTTCTGGGTCTTCGCCAAGATGGGCGGCCTGACCGAGGTTGAGACACTCAAGACCTGGACGGTCACGGTCAGCAGCACCGCGGTGATCGGCCTGTTCTTCGTAACCCTGTTCGCCATGTTCCTGCCGTTGACATGAGGTGACAGATTGAAGGCATTGCTCTATACCGAGCCGTACACGTTTTCCTATACGGATGTCCCGGATCCCACAGTGGGCGACGACGACGTCCTGATCCGGGTCAGAGCGTGCGGCATCTGCGGGTCCGACGTGGCCGGCCACACCGGCAAGACCGGCCGGCGACTGCCCCCGCTGATCATGGGCCATGAGGCAGCCGGCGTCGTGGAGCGGACCGGCAGGAACGTCACGGACTTTGCGCCCGGCGACCGGGTCTGCTTCGATTCCACGGTCTACTGCAACAAGTGCCCTGCGTGCCGGCAAGGTCTGTTCAATCGCTGCATCCATCGGCAGGTGTTGGGCGTTTCGGTCCCCGAGTTCAAGCGAAACGGGGCTTTCGCTGAGTTCGTAGCCGTGCCGAACTGGATCGTCGCGAAGCTGCCGGACGACATGTCGTTCGTTCAGGCGGCCCTGTTGGAGCCCGCGTCGATCGGGGTACACGCCGCGAGCCGAAGGCCGATCAGCGACAGCGACACCGCAGTCGTCATCGGCGCCGGCACTATCGGCCTGTTCATCCTCCAGGCGGCCAAGCTGCGCGGCGCCAGGCGAACCGTCGCCTGTGACATCAGCGATTTCCGGCTGGACCTGGCCCGGCAGGTCGGCGCCGACGAGTGTGTCAACTCCCACGCCAAGCCCTTGAAGCAAACCATCGATGAACTAACTGACGGCCGCGGCGCCGACATCGTATTTGAAGCCGTCGGGTACGCCGAGACGTTCCGCGAAGCCATCGCCATTACCAGGACCGGAGGCAGCGTCGTAGCCGTCGGAAATCTGGCCAAAGAGACGCAGTTCAACCTTCAGGAGCTTGTCAGCCGCGAGTTGACCTTCACCGGGTCGTACGCCAGTTCGGGCGAGTTCCGTGCGTGCATCGACCTGATCGCTTCGGGCCGGATCAACGTCGGCCCTCTCGTCAGCGAGGTCTTGCCGCTGAAGGACGGGCCATCGGCCTTCAAACGCCTGCTCGACGCCAAAGAGAACTTGCTCAAGATCGTCGTTGAACCGTGAGAACAAGTGTGAAGTGTTGAAGTTTGAAGTGTGAAGTGCGAAGCAAGAGGTGTTGCATTCCGCGGCGTAACTTCACACTTCAGACCTCAAACTTGAAACTCTCGATAGGAGTTGATATGGAGAACCTCTTCGATCTTTCGGGAAAAGTCGCGGTCGTCACAGGCGCCAGCCGGGGTCTGGGCCAGTACTTCGGACGGGCGCTGGCGCGGGCCGGCGCAGACCTGGTCATCACCAGCCGCGACACGTCGCGACTTTCGGACTTTCAGGCGGAAATCGAGGGCTTGGGCCGCAGAGCGTTGCCCGTCAAGCTCGACGTGCTCAACGAGAGCGACATCCAGAGCATGGTCCGCGTGGCGATCTCCCAGTACGGCAAGATCGACATCCTGGTCAATAACGCCGGATTGAACATCCGCAAGTCCGCCGCCGAGTTCACATGGAAGGATTGGGACACCGTCCTGGACACAAACCTCAAGGGAGCCTTCTTCGTCGCCCAGACCGTCGGCAGGGAGATGATCAAACGCCGGTATGGACGCATAATAAACATCGGCTCCTGTACGTGCGTCTTCGGCATGGAGGGCATCGGCCCGTACTGCGCCAGTCGCGGCGGGATTCTCCAGCTCAGCCGGAGCCTCGCCGCCGAGTGGGGCCGGCACGGGATCACCGTCAATGTGTTGGCGCCCGGCTGGTTCAAGACCGCCCAGAACAAGGTCCTCTACGACAACAAACCCTGGGTCGAGTATATCACCGATCGCATCCCCCTCGGTCGGCCCGGGCAGCCCAAGGACCTCGACGGAACCGTCATCTTCCTGGCCTCCGACGCCTCGGCCTACGTCACCGGCCAGATCATCCTCGTCGACGGCGGCTTCACCACTGGGGCAACCAAGGCTATCATATGAATGAAATCGAGCGATGGGTGATAGAAATCCGGCCATCGTGCGTCTGTAAAGGTAGAAATTACTCAGAGCCGCACGCAGGCGGGGAACCGGCCCTGCGCAGAAAGGAACGGCCATGTGGACCTCGAACAAGATGATCGCGTTGTACATCCTTCTCGCCCTGCTCGGCGTTGGCGTGGGCGCGTGGTTTCTGCTGCGCCACACGCTGCGCAGCCGGCTGCGCATGAAGAAGCTGCTCCAGGCCGATCCCGACATGAGTGACTGGCTCATTGTCTTCGGCTGGACGCCCAAGGTCCTCTACGTCCCCACCATGGCGGCTTCGCTGCTGGCCTCGGTCCTGATGTTCCTGAAGGAGACCGAATGGAGTGTGCTGGCCTCGATCAATCCAAGAGTCATCGGCGGCGTCTGGTTCGCGATCTTCATCATCAATCTGATCATCGAGGAGTATGACGTCAGCATCAAGCTGCTGATCATCGGCGTCATAGGGCTGGGCTTTCTGTTCCTCTGGCTCCATCTGGTCGGCTGGGTGGGCGGATTCCTCCGGGTTTTCCGACATCTGGGGTTCTCGATCAGCGGGACCGGCTACCTCCTTGTCACCCTCATTGGGCTGCTGACGATCTTCATCTCCTGGGTGCGAGGCCTGTTTTACTACGTCGCGATCACGCCCAATTACATGAATCTTCAGGAAGGCCCGACCGAGACGGGCGAGCAGATCAGCCGGGAAGACTACAACACGCGAATCGACACCGGCGACTTCGTCGAACGGCTCTTCGGCTTCGGACGCATCGTCATCACGTTCAAGGAAAAATCTCGCCTGCCGCTGACTCTGCTGACCTGGAACATCCAGGGCAAGGCCCAGATGCTCGAACGCGTGCGGGCCAAGTTCGCGGTGGACCTTCCCCAGCAGCGTCCGGCGCCTGCCCCTGTGTTTCCGCCGGCCGGCCCCCCGCCGGTCCCGCCTGCAAGTCCGCCGCAGCCGTAAGGGGCAGTCCCGACTTCCGCCAAGATGGATGCCCGCACCGGTTAGATTCCTTGCGTGCGGCGCGGCAATCCGCATAATGGCGATGTGCGATGCCCGAACCATCGCCGGATCAATGTGCGGAGTCCACTGTGCAGTCGGATCGGGAACTGATCGACGCCATCAACGCAGGCGATGCGGACGCCTTTGAGCGGCTCTACCATCGCTACCGCGATTGGGTCTACCGCCTTGCCTGGCGATTCACAGCCAACCGCGAGGACGCACTCGACGTCTTGCAGGAGACATTCACGTATCTGCTCAAGAAGTTCCCCGGCTTCGTCCTGACCGCGTCGATGACCACATTTCTCTACCCCGTGGTCAAGCATACCGCCCTGAACCTGCGAGCGCGCAGGTCCCCCGGCCAGGTTGGCGACGACGTACTTGGGAGCCTTCCGGTTCCCGAATCCTCGCAAACGCCGCGAGGCGAGTTGGCCGCCGCATTGAGGGCCCTGTCGGCCCAGCAGCGTGAAGTCGTCCTGATGCGATTTGTCGATGGACTGCCGCTGCACGAGATCTCCGTCGCACTCGACATCCCGCTCAATACGGTCAAATCACGCCTTTACAATGCTTTGCGCACACTCCGAGACGACCCGAGGACCCGCGACTACTTCCTGGGCGAGTAGAAAATCTCAGCCAGATTGAAAAAAATCCAGCGTGCCATGAACTTTTTGGCCTTCTGAGCTGCTCCACACTCTGGAAACAGATGCCTATGAACGAAGAACGACGACAATTCGATAGCGAGCCGGACCTGAGGGTCAGCGAGAGATTCTCCGAGGACTTGGGCAGGTTGTTCGCCCCGGACCGGCCAATTCCACCTGATATCGACCGGGCTGTCGCGGAGGCGGCCCGGCGGCGCTTTGCGCGTCCGCAGCGAAGGCTCTGGTGGCTCCGTTGGGCCGTGCCGGCGACCGCCGCGGCGGCTATCGCGATCGCCTGCCTCTGGTGGGCGCAGCCCGGCGCAATGCCGCCGGCCGCCCAAAGCCCCCAGCTCTCACAGGCCGCGAAGGAGACGGACATCGACGGGAACGGCAGGGTCGACATCCTCGACGCCTTCACGCTCGCCCGGCACATCGAGGCCAGGCAGCCTGCGGAGGCAATGTGGGACTTCAACGGCGACGGCCTGATCGACCGCCGCGATGTGGACACCGTGGCACTGGCCGCGGTGCGTCTGAACAAGGGAGTCTGACCATGAAGCGATCCGCACTGACAGCATTGGTCGTCGCATGCCTGATCGTGACGCTCCTGGCCCCGAGGACGGGCAAGGGCAGCCGACCGGGCAAGCCAGGCGTTCGATTCGCGCCCGTGCACATCTATCTCGATTCCGGCAACGCCCCTCTGGCGGCATATCAATTCGAACTCGTTTGTAGTGTGCCCGTAAGGGCATCCCAAGAGGGTAATCCGCCCAAGGCGGATCACTACGAACCTGCGGTCAAGATCGTCGGCGTCGAAGGCGGCCAGCACCCGGCGTTCAACAACGCCCCCTACTACGACCCGGCGGCCCTGGCCAACAACCGCATCATCATCGCCGCCTTCAGCACCGGCGCCGACCTGCCCAAAGGCCGCACCCGCATCGCCACCATCCACCTGCAAATCCCCAGCGACACCGAGCCAGAGTACGAACTGAAGCTCGCCGTCGCCGCCGACGCCGATGGCCGCGAATTCCCCGCCGAACTCACCTTGGAAACAGGAGAGGACCAATGAAACCCAAGCATCTGATTGCCCTGCTGATCCTTGCGGTCGTTCTGGCCGTGTTCACGCTGCTCATCCCCTCCCTGAACAAGGTCCATCGGTACGCAAGCCGATCAGACCAGCCTGTGTCTCAGCCAAGACAATCTGTGTTGGAAAGCCACCCTCCCTCAGAACAAGAACAGCTCTCATGGCACGACCTGAGAGATGGTGAATCCGCCGAACAGCCTGCGTCTTTGCAGTTTGGCGAGACTCGCACGTATGCTCTTGAAAGGACTGCCTCTGACGAAACGGATCTTTCCCTCCTTGGCTCCCCGAGTACAAGCAGTGCGGCCGACGGCAATAAGACTGCTGAACTTCACACCATTTATGGAGACAGCTATGGAGGTGCGATGGGAGGAGCGGCCAATAGGCCGCAGCACATTGGAACACCCCAGAGCCAGCCGAGACTTCAGCAAGCATATCAAGCTGACAGAGGCTTGGAAAGGAGGACCCTCGCGCCAGATTTGGCGAGCGTGACAGCCGATGAGATCTGGGTGATTGCCAAGCCGGAGGCGCCGCAGGCGGTCGGGCCCCAGTACCAGACGCCAGGGTCGGGGGCGATGCTGGCGAAGGTCGAGGAGAAGGAGATTCCGCTGCCGCTCAAGCACACGGACGTCAAGGGCCAGATCAGCGGGTACATCGCCACCGTCGAGGTCACGCAGCAGTTCGAGAATCCCTACAGCGAGAAGATCGAGGCGGTCTACGTCTTTCCGCTGCCCCAGAATGCGGCGGTCAACGAGTTCATCATGGTCATCGGCGAGCGGAAGATCCGGGGCATCATTCGCGAGCGGCAGGAGGCCGAGCAAATCTACGCCGAGGCCCGACGCCAGGGGTACGTCGCGTCGCTATTGACCCAGGAGCGGCCCAACATCTTCACGCAGAAAGTCGCCAACATCGAGCCGGGAAAGGCTATCGACGTCAATATCAAGTACTTCAACACGCTTGCCTACGCTGACGGCTGGTACGAATTCGTCTTTCCGATGGTGGTTGGGCCGCGATTCAACCCGCCCGGCTCGACCGATGGCGTCGGCGCCGTCGGCCGGGGCAAGATGGGCATCTCGGGCCAGAAAACGGAAGTCCAATATCTGCGGCCCGACGAGCGAAGCGGCCATGACATCGCGCTGGCGGTGGACATCGACGCCGGCGTGGAGATCGAGGAGGTCTCGTGCGCGACCCACGCGACCCAGAAGACCAGCGATGCGCCGCAGAAAGCCCACGTCCAGATCAGCCCGCTTGACACCATCCCGAACAAGGACTTCGTGCTGCGCTACAAAGTCGCGGGCAAGACCGTCAAATCCGCACTGGTGACACACACCGACGAACGCGGCGGCTTCTTCACGCTGATGCTGTATCCGCCCGACGATCTGAAAACCCTCCAACGTTCCCCGATGGAGATGGTCTTCGTGCTGGATTGCTCTGGCAGCATGAACGGCCAGCCCATCGCCAGGGCTAAGGACGCTGTGAAGCGGGCGTTGCGCAAGCTCGGGCCGGACGACACGTTCCAGGTGATTCGCTTCTCGCAGAGCGCCTCGCAGTTCGGCTCCCAACCCGTCCCTGCGACGCCGGAAAACGTCCGCAAGGCCATCGCCTACGTCGATGATCTCAAAGGCAGCGGCGGAACCATGATGATCGAGGGAATCAAGGCGGCGCTGGAGTTTCCGCACGATGAGCGCCGGTTCCGCCTCGTTTCGTTCCTGACCGACGGCTACATCGGCAACGAGGTGGAAATTCTGGAGGCGATCCATGACCGGCTGGGCGACAGCCGCATCTTCAGCTTCGGCGTCGGCTCCTCCGTCAATCGTTACCTGCTCGACCGCATGGCCAAGCTGGGCAAAGGCGCCGTCGCCTACATCGGGCCCAACGACAGCAACAGCGAGATCGTGGACCTGTTCTACGACCGTATCAGCCACCCCGCCCTGACGAACGTGACCATCGACTGGGGCAGCCTGAAGGTCGAGGACGTCTACCCCTCGCGGATTCCCGATCTGTTCGTCGGCCGCCCGGTCACCGTAACGGGTCGATTCGCCGGCCGGCAGAACACCACCGTTCGCGTCCAGGGCAAGGTCGGCAGCTACGACAAGGAGTTGGCCATTCCTGTCCGATTGGCAGACGAAGCGAGCACCCATCCCGGCATCGCCTGCGTCTGGGCCCGCAGGAAGATCGAGGAACTGGCCGCGAGGAAGACCTACGACGACAGCCCTTCGCTGCCGGGCGAAATCCAGCGCGTGGCCCTGGAATACAGCCTGATGAGCGAGTACACCGCCTTCATCGCCGTCGACAGCACGCACCAGACCGCCGGCGACCATGGCGTGACCATTGCCGTCCCGGTTCCCGTCCCCGACGGCGTCCGCTACGAGACCACGGTACAGAACTGATGCGCATCGGGCCCGCTAACGAGCTTTTTCACGGACCTGAGAAGAAACAAGCATCTTCACCACCCTTTGTGCGTTACCACCAAGCGCGCAGCGGCCTCTTAGAAATGGAGAGCCGAGAAGGCGTCCTCCGGCAATAAAGCAGCACAGGCAGATATGAAACGGGGGTGATCCGATGCTTGAGAGATATCGCGAAGCGCACGATCTGGTGATCGATTACGGCGAGGCACTGCGGGAAGGCAGCCTGCCTACGTTCCTGAAATCGCTCTCGCGGTTCGAAGGTCGGGAAGTGCTGACGACCCCGAATTTCGCGAACGGGGCCGAGATGATGCGCATCCTCAACAGCATCGCCTTCGCCGACGAGGCCACCCTTCCGAACCTGGACATCTTCCTCGCCCGCGTGCATGCCCGAATCGCCTCGCGCACCCGAAACCCCAGGACCGGCAGACGGGTCAGAGCCAGGCCGAACGTGCCCGATCGGAGGACGCAGGAATGAAATGAAACAGGCCTGCCAGTCCCGCAGGCACGGGGCCGGCAGCCCTGCAAACCATTCACGAAAACCGAGTCTTCTACAGCATCTTGCGTCGGCGGAACCAGCCGGCCACACCCAGGCCCAGGCTGCCCAGCAGTGCGGCGCCGGGAGCCGGGACGACCATCGTCAGTTGATCCTGTTTGAAGTAGCCTGCCTCGCCGACGTGGCCGGCAGCATACAGGTTCAGCACACGCACGTTGCCGATGTCGGTCCAGCCGGCCTGCACGGCCGCCGAGTAGAACTGATCCTGCAACGAGCCGTCGCCGTCGGCCCACGACTTGGCGGCCTCGTCCTCGATATACCAGATCACGTCCTGAAGAGCTCCCGCTGATATGGCGCGGTCACCGGACGGATCGTAGTCGTATCCTGCCAGCGTGCCGGAACGGAACTGCGTGTACAGATACGCCGTCATCGGATCCAGCAGATCCCCTCCCAGCGGGCCGGTCCCCTTGTAGTTGGTCCCGCCGTGCAGCGCCTCCGTGGCCACCGCCACGTCGTACCAGGCTCCCACGGACACCTGCTCGCTTATCTCCAGGCAGAACGAGGAGTATGGATCGTTCTCAATCGTGATGTTCTTGAGGTCCTGATTAGGGGTCAGTTGGAACTCGCCACCGGTGCCGCTGTAGTACCCGGAAACGCGTGTCAGGTAGACCGACGGACCCGCCAGGGCCGAGCCTGCGCCGAGCAGGCAGACAATTGACGCCAATGCCAGTTTCTTCATCATCTTGCCATCCCCCAAATACGGTACATCTCTTCTGCGCGGTGTCCCAGGGTCGTCACATGGACGGAGCGTTGTTCGGACTGACCTTCGACATCCGGAGAAACCGGTAGCACAGAATGCAAAGCAGGATCAGTGAACACCCCCAGTGCCATTCCCCACACCGTTGCCAATTCAGCATGTAGTGTATCGTGTTTCTTCGTTAATGTCAATGGACGGGCCGGCACAGAACAGGCTTTCCGCCCGCAAGTGCCCTGCAAAGACAAGACCTTTGTGATTATGGGAGCCCAACAGAGTCTCGTTGCGATTTTTTCCGCGCGGGCACGCGTTTGACCGGGCGTTGTCATACGTGGTTATGGGACGACTTGGCCTGTATTGATCGTGGCGACGCGCATATCAGTTCGGCGTTTTGGGAGATGGGGTTGCGGCGTGCCAGTGGGCGGGGTCGTTGCCGTACGAGGCCGGAACGGTCCGGTGCAGCGATGGGCCTCGCCCGTCCGCCTCGACCGGCCAGGGATCGATCCCCTCGCCAAAAGCCTCTGGATGCGAACCGTCGCTGTACACCACCCGATCCACCCGAATCCAGCTCACCGTGCCGTCGTCGGCCACGTCGCCGGGCTTGCTGAGCTGAATCCTGCCCCCGTCGTCGGGCAGCTTGCCCGGCCCCCACGTCAGCATCGCAACGCCCGACACGTCGCCATAGGCGATGGCGAAGCCCAGCGAATCCTTCACCAGCAGCAGATGCCCGCCGGACGCCAGCGTGATCGGCGCATCGGCCGGGAAACGCAGATCGATTCTCGGATCGTCCGGGTCGTCCGTGAACCGCCACGGAATGCCCAAGTCCGCATCGTACAGCGTCACCGGACCGTCGCTGATGTTCAGCAGCTCGACGTATTCGGCCTGCGGCGCATCGGCCGGATGGTACATGATCTCGCTGATCACCACCGGGCCTACCTTGGGCTGTGCGTTGGCCGTGCCCGGCGTCGGGCTGCTCAGCGACACGAAGTTGTACCCTCCGGTGCTCTTGCGATGCCGCCCCATCGAGACGCCCCGCTCCGAGGCGTCGAACTTCTCCTGCACGCTGTAGCCCGTCAGCACGCCGTCGGCGCCCGAGTGCAGGTACAGCGTCTCGCCGTTGCGGCTGAGCCCGAACGGAACCCGGCAGCCCGGATCGTCGGCGTTGTCGAACGTCGCATCGGCCTCGAAAACCAGATAGCCGCCGGCGCCGAGCACCGTCCCCGAGGCGATCTCGTACCGCATCCGGTCGTCGGCATCGTCGCTGAGGAACCAGCCGCCCAGGTCGATCGCCTCGTCCGTCGTGTTGTACAGCTCGATCCAGTCGGACACCCCGCCGCCGGGATTGGCCAGGATCTCGTTGATCACCACCGCGCCCAATTCGGGAACCACGCCTGCATCGTCATAGCCGGGCGAGCCGCCGGCTTCGGCGCTGGGACGCCAGAAGCCCTTCTCGTCCAGCGTATCGGCGCCGGCCGTCCGAGGCTCTCGGACCGTCAGCGAGAAGCCCGCCCCATCGGTCAGATCGTACCAGTCGTCCTGATAACGGAAGCGCTGGATGACCTGTCCGGCGGCATCCTGTAACTCGATCTGCTCGCCCGCGTTGTCGAGACTGCCGGCGTACTGTCCAGCGACGTCCCGGCTGTTGCCGTAGGCCGCTTCGAAGGCGGACAGATCGCGAACGACCAGGCTGTGCGCGCCGGGCGCCAACTCGACGTCCGGGAAGGTGAAGTCCACGCCGTCGGTGAACGAAACGAGATTCAGGTTGATCGTCTCGCTGCCGATGTTGACCAGCTCGATGTACTCGGCGTTCGGATCGAGCGGATGGTACATGACCTCGCTGATCCGCAGATTCTCAGCCACCGGCCCGACACTGAACGTCG
>Ga0208459_1000057_pt1 | contig 144846 bp, 143 predicted proteins | sample AD_UKC087_MetaG_FD_184433 | JGI IMG/M metagenome (GOLD analysis project Ga0208459, IMG submission 184433) | Active sludge microbial communities of municipal wastewater-treating anaerobic digesters from USA - AD_UKC087_MetaG (SPAdes) (version 2) | ecosystem: Engineered > Bioreactor > Anaerobic... | reverse complement strand
TGAATACGCGGCAGCCGGAACGACCAATTTCCCCTTCTTCCAGTTGGGATGCCTGATTGTCGGCGGGTTGATTCTGGTTTCTCTGAAACGTAAATATGAAAAGATGTATGTCGGCGAGGTGGTCGGTGTGTTCGCCCTGTATGCCGTGCTGATGGCTCTTTTCACCAACCCGGTGATTGATGTTGTCAAGACGATCGTCAGCTAAACACTGAAACAGGATCATCAGGCAAAAGGAGTGGAAACTCCGTTCAAAAAAACAAATGATCTGCTATAATATGCCCCCTCAAGGCCTCCATACCTTGAGGGGGTTTCTATTGAGGATTAAATTATACACAAACATGACACATACAGATATTGAAAGCTTAAAATACGCGAAGGAACTTCTGGAAAATCCCGGCCTGGCCGCCAGACTGACGAATATTATCGGTATGCCGTTTGAGAAAGCTTTTGATTACCTGCCGGAAAAATGGACCGGAGCCATCCAGGCGGCCACGCAGAAATCCCTGCGATACGCGCTGGATGTTGCCATCAAAACCATTGATCATAACGACCGGAATTCCTCCAAAGATATTCTGCACAAGCTCCTGGTTGTAACATCTGGCGGCATCGGGGGCGCCTTTGGTTTGCCCGCCCTGACCGTTGAGTTACCGGTAACGACAGTCATTATGTTTCGCTCCATTGCCGATATTGCGAGGAGCGAAGGTGAAGACATCAGGAACATAGAAACAAAACTGGCCTGTCTGGAGGTCTTTGCGCTGGGAGGCACTTCAGATAAAGATAATGCCGCCGAGAGCGGATACTTTGCCGTAAAAGCGCTGTTGGCCAAGCAGGTATCCGAGGCGGCAAAATACATCGTTGAAAGGGGTATTGCCGAGGAAGGTTCGCCGGCGCTGGTAAGATTTATCGCAGCTATTGCCTCCCGATTTGGAACAACCGTCTCACAGAAAGCGGCGGCATCAGCCGTTCCGGTGATCGGAGCCGCAGGCGGCGCTTTAATCAATTCGATTTTCATGGATCATTTTCAGAATACGGCCAGGGGACATTTTATTATCCGGCGACTGGAAAACAAATACGGACAGGATGAAGTTCAAAAAACATACATGAACATCTGACGCCATCCTGATCTATGCAAAATGTAATTAATCCTGTTTAGATTGAAGAAGATATTTTTCTTCAAACAGGTTTCCGATGTTTAAGATTCTGTCGGGATCAAAAACAAGCTTTAATCCGGCCATGTCACGAATAACGTCTTCGCCATACATCATCAGCAGATAGTCCCGTTTCATCTTGCCTATTCCGTGTTCCGCGGAAACTGTTCCTTTCCGGCGAACGGCTTCAACGCAGATTTCAGTGTATATTTTTTTCGTTCTTATAAAATCATTTTGATTTTCCGGCAGCATATTCAGGTGCGGATGGCAGTTACCGAAATGGCCGTACACCACATAGGCTATATGATTTTGTGCCACAAGACGAATCATCCATTGGTAAAATGACCGAAACGATTCCAGCGGAACGGCAACGTCTGTTCCGACCTTCCTTAATCCACGACGGGTAACGTAATCATTGACTTTCCAGGAAATCGCGTGGCGGAAATCCTTGAACTTCTCCCGTTCTTTGTGCGTAACGGCCAGCCAGGCCGTTTCCGCATCGGCATGATGTTTGAGCATTAATTCCAGCCAGGCGGCGGTTATGTCATCCTCACGGTCTGTCAACTCCTGCTCAAACCAGACAGCACAGGTGTTTGGGGGAATGGCCGGGTAATCCGGACGAAGAAAGTCTAAGGCAGACGTATTGAAAAATTCCAATCCCCGCGCTGAAATATGCTTTTTGTCGATGGATGCCTCTGACGTTGTAATCATGCGGGCTTCATCAATGAAATTAAGCGCGTCTTCTTCATGACTGAAAAATACGACGCAGGAAAGAATGTTTTCTGGCAGGGGCAGCAACCTGAGTTTTAATTCGGTAATAATCCCCAGCGTTCCTTCGCTGCCGATAAACAAATCCATCAAATCCATATTGGCTTTGCAATAATAGCCGGAAGCGTTTTTCGTGTCAGGCATTTGAAACCGAGGAATCGTCAATTCATGTTTTGTTCCCTGATCTGTAAAAAAAGAAAAGGTGAATGCAGACGCCATGATTTGTCCCCGTTCGATGGAAAGTGTTTCACCTGACGCCAGAACAACCCTCATCCCGATGACATAATCCCTTGTTGGCCCGTATTGAAAACTGCGGGCTCCCGAAGAATTGGTGGCAACCGTTGCGCCAATGAAACAGTTTCTCTCCGTCGGATCAGGAGGATAAAAGAATTTTTTTTCTTCCACATAATCCTGAAGATCTTTCAAGATCATCCCGGACTGGACACACAGATATTTTTCAATTTCATTGCATTCAATGATCCTGTTCATCTTTTCCAAGGAAATTACAACACCGCCCTCGGGAACGCGCGCGCCGGTCAGTCCTGTTCCGTTACCGGAAATTGTTATTCTGGTTTTTTCAGCATTAATCTTTTTTATTAATGTGATTAATTCCTGCTCGTTTGCCGGCAAATAAACGGCATCGGCTGTGCCCTGATAATTGGACGCATCGGAAAGATAATTCTGAAATTCATCCCGATGATATTTAACAATCATTTTTCTACCCGATATTGTGAACTGACCGGACTATAGAAATCACGGCTCTGGATGTCAATACAATCTTATGACAGAAATTGATTTGTTATGGAATGATCGAGAGGTAATCGGCCTGTTGCCAAAACAGCAAGAGGGTCAACTGATCAATCAGCTCACCCTCTGTCTTTCTTAATGGTGCCGAAGCCGAGACTTGAACTCGGACGGGCGGTGCCCACTACCCCCTCAAGATAGCGTGTCTACCAGTTCCACCACTTCGGCATCCATAAAATCAAATATTTTTTAATCCCGCACCCTGTTCATGACCTTCGACTTTTGGCTGCGGAAATCCCAATGTAAAAGAACTCTTACTTGCTTGCCGGTGCGGGAGGTGTTGCGGGTGTTTTTGCTGCTTCCGGACTGGCTGTAGGAATCGGAACTTTTGCCCCCTCAGGAATGCCGGTTACAGGAATCGTTGTTTGGGCCGCATTCGGTATTTTCACAGGAATGGTCTGCTCAGCAGCGGGCATTTTCTTTTGTTCCATCAAAGAAGATGAGCTTCTGTGGGCCGACATATACGTAAGCGTCAGGGATGTCAGCATAAAGACCACTGCAACACCGGCCGTCAATTTGCCCAAAAATGTGCCGGCTCCGGTTGAACCGAAAACAGTCTGACTGGAGCCACCAAATGCCGCCCCCATATTGGCGCCTTTGCCTGCCTGCAGGAGTACAACCGTAATCAGGACAAAGCAAACTAAAATGTGTAAAATAGTTAATAATGCGTACATAATGTTTCTCTTTTAAATGTTTATTTTCTAAAGCGGGTGGGACAATACCAAAACGGTATGGGCTAGTCAACTTTTTTCTTTCCGTAGTTATTTTAAGAATTTGATCCCGATCAATCAGATTCTGACATATTTGTTTCTATGCAGTGTAATTTTCCCATGCCTCTCTAAGTAATCAATATGTTTCATGATAAGCGCCCGCTCGTTGAATTCAAAAAATTCTTTGGGTTCCCGTGGCTTGCCATACATCAGCCATGCAGCCAGAATGTCTTCCAGCGTTTTGGGTTCTTTGAGAAAATTCACAATCTTCTCTTCGCGCTGATAGATGACGTTTTCATAATCATCCCAGAGGCTTCCCGGATTTTCCTGAAAAAGACCCGTGTTATGAGAGGCAATCCACCGGCGGGCAGGAATGGATTTAAGCCGGTGAATGGAATCGATTGTTTGTTCAATGCTGGAATAGAGATCTCCATACCAGGGACCGAATGTTGTTAAATCATAATCACCGAGAAAAAGAATCTCTTCATCCGGAAAGAAAAAAGAAAGATGCCCCGGCGTATGACCGGGCGTGGCAATGACTTGAACTTTGAGCAACCCAAGATCAATGACTTCGTCATCCTGAAGAAACAAAGCTTCCTTTTGCGGGCGATAGTTGAAGCTATTGAGCATGATGTTTTTCCAGAGTTCGCGAAATTCTTTTTCACGAATATTGTACCAGTCTAAAAATATCTCCATATCGGTCAAAGGCGGGAAATCGCGTTCGGAGATTCGCAGCGTACAACCGTCAAAAAGATTTAAAAATCCCATGTGATCTTCATGCCAGTGCGACATCCAGACCTGATCAACGCCATCATTTTGTTGAAGGTCTGTCAGTTTTTGCAATCCGCAAGACGGATCGATGACCACCCGGCAATCCTTGCCTTCCAGATACACGGAATGATTAAAAGGATATTTGCCGCCGTTATCACCGCGGATAAAACGAATCTTACCCAATTGAACAGCCATGATTAATTCATCTTCCTCTAAGATTATCTATATTGGTTTATACTGGAATTGACACAGAAAGTCCAATCAAGTCATTGAACTGATGAACGATAATTGGTTGCAATCTGGCATAAATTCAGAATAGAAAAACTATAGCCTTCAGTCATTTTTTGATACTCACCGCAATGGCAAATTCTGTTCAAAGCAACTTACCGGCTCAAGGTAACGCCGATTCGATCACAATACTTATTCACCGGGCACTGACTGCAAAGCGGCGAAACCGGTTTGCAGGTTTTCCGGCCGAAGGCCACCAGGATGGTGTTGTAAATAATCCAATGACGCCGCGGCAGTTTTTCCCTGAGAGCAAATTCCGTCTCATCCGGCGTTTTTGTTTTTACATAACCAAGGCGGTTGGAAATTCTGTGCACATGGGTATCAACGCAGATAGCATCTTTTCCATAGGCGAGCGATACGACGAGATTGGCTGTTTTGCGTCCCACGCCTTTAATGGTTAACAGGGTATCGATGTCGTCCGGCACTTTCGAATCAAAACGTTTGATCAACTCCCGGCAGGTGTGATGAATATTTTTTGCTTTGACGCGGTAAAAACCAACCGGGAAAATGGTTTTAGCGATTTTATCCAGGGGAACTTTCAGCATTTCTTCCGGCGTGGCGGCAAGCTCAAAGAGCCTTTCGGTGGCCACAGCCGTAACTTCGTCTTTTGTCCGCAGGCTGAGCAGCGTGGAAATTAAAATGACAAACGGGTTGCGCTGGTTCTCCGCCAGATGCGAAACGATTGGCATCGTCCCCACGGCCAGTTCTTTTTTTAAAATTTTGATAACGTCGTTGATTTGATGGTCCTGCATTTTTAAAAATTCACCGCCGGTTCATTGATGACAGATTGAATCAGCGCTTCTGCCGCCTTTTCCTGCGCCGGTTTGCCACTAATGGTCAGCCAGACGCTGCCTTCCGCGCCACTGACGCCGCCTGCGGCCACGAGGGAAGCCTTTGCGCCGGTCAGCAGTTCAATGGCGTCCAATTCCGTGAAGACTTCTCCCGGAACGGGCAAAAGTCTCGGTCCCTTGGCTCCGGGAGCATTCATCTGGGCAGCAATTTCATCAATATTTTCATAAACTCTTTTTTCCAAACCGACCGGAATTATTAATCTCACGCGCCTACCCACAACAGCCGGCAGAGAAGCACCGATGGTTCCACCTTTTGGAGCGCCAATCAGAACCGCTGCCCGTCTTTGTGACAAATTGACGGCGTTGGCTCCCTTGAGAATGACGTCTCCCTCCTTTAATTGATCCACCACGCCAAAGATGGTTTGACCTTTTTGAAGCACGCCATCGGTAATCACCGCGTCTCCGAAGAATTTGCTTTCATCATAGTTTCCGGCGAAAGTGTCTTTCGCGCGGCGGGGCGGCAAAATGATGCCGCGATAGAAGTGATCCCGCAGAAATTCTTTTTTACAGCCAAGGCCTGTCAGAATTTCCTGTGCTACATAACCGTTGGTGGTTCCGGCAATAATGACAAGAGTTCCTTTTTTCAATACTTTCTTGATCGCTTCATGTTGGGCCATTCCCTTGCCGATCAAACGTTTTCCCGCTGCCGGCGTCAGAACAAATTGTTTCATTTATGTTTCTCCCTTCATATTATCTGATGATGTTTTTTGGCAGTCCTTAGAGTTTCTTTTTAGCTACAGAGTGGCTTTTGTCAAAGTTTTTATTCTTATAAATTCGAAAATTTTTTTTGCTATGAATATCTATTATTGGAAAAGCGTAATTTTTATTGCCGGTGCACGTGACGTCTATACCAGTATCGACCCAGCCAGCGTTGATGATGCCAGGCAAAAAACGGCAGCAGACCCCTGCTTCGCAGCCAGTATCGATCGGGGATGTCTCCGGAAGTCGTTTTCGCTTCGAGCGATACTTCCGCACAGACGATGCCTTCACCCTCCCCGGCGCCACGCTTCGCAAGAATTTGGCCATTTGCATCAACAATAGCCGCGTTGCCCTCGAAAAACCCCCGGTATTTGATCGGCAGTCCCGGCATTGGACATTCAATTTCACCGCAATGAGCGGCATGAATAACCGGCACGCCTATGAGACGGGCGTTATCCTGAATGGCTTCAAGAGCGTTGCGGTTATTTTCCGGTTCCCAAATACGCTGGAGAAATTTCGGGAAATTGGTAGGTATGCTCCACCAGCACGAACCGCCGATAATGACATCAACCTGATTGTGCAGACGGCGCGCGGTCATCGTCCGCATAAATTCCCAGCAAACGGCCGCTCCGATGCGTGTGTTGTCATAGGTACCGAGAATGCCGGTATCGTCGAGATCACCGCCTTCATAGAAATAATTTTCCCACATGGTGGGAAGGTCTTTATCGTGTTTGCCCACGAGAGCACCATCCGCGTAGCACAGATAGCGGTTGCGTACACAACCGTCGGGCAGCCGGCTCAGGAAAGATCCTCCCAGCACCACCCGATGTTTTGCGGAAAAGTCTTTCATAAAATGTGCCGCCGCACCGTCTGCATTCTGAACGGCATCAATGATTTTCAGATTCCAGCTCACCCCGGTAGTGAAAAATTCAGGCAGGGCAATCCATTTTGCGCCATCATGAACAGCCTGCAGCGCCAGACGCTCACAATTGGCGATATTGGTTTCTGAGTCTCCTATTTGTACGGCAAGCTGAACCGCAGCAACTTTTGTTGGTTTTTTCATGATGCGACTCGATAAAATACGTTATATCCACTCCGGATTTTTGTCCATTTACAGCCCGTCGGTTTTGCTGATGTTGAAAGTGTTCCTTGATTCGATCAATTATCCTCAATCCAAGGTCACATTATGTGCACGTTTTAAATTCTTCCGGCTCCATAATGGAAATGTTGTTTCGTTTTAAATATTCAAGGAAACCGTATAAACGCCTGCCGCCGTATTCCATCACCACGGCGTCAGCCGGGCAATTGTTCAGACAACCGAAGCAGGCCAGGCACTTATCCCGGTCAATGATTTGATTATACGGATTGATCGCTTTTGTCGGGCATTTTCGCTCGCAGATTCCACAACCGATACATGCTTTGGCATCAACCGTGTGTTTGTTAATCACCCTTTTGTTCAGCCAGATCAAAGGAATGAATCGCAAGGGTTCTCTCACAGCGAATTCATAGCTGACGAAAATCGGTTCGCCCCGGGAAATTCTTTCCAGTGTATCTTTCGTAAAACGACGTACCTGATCAAATGTTGCCGCGTTGGGCAGGTGCTGCCCGGATTTCTGATTGGCGGTATCCCATTTGGGTGTGGGATAGGACGGAACATTCCGGAAAGCGTCTCTCCCTACAGGAACGCCACCTTTCCGCGCCAAGATTTTGAGCATGTGACATGATGCGTTATGCTGGTTACCTTCCGGCCCGCCGAAAGAAACAAAGGCGCCAACCGGCGTGCCTTTGATGGACGGAATGGCTTCCAGCCATTGAACGACATTGGGTGGTGTATCATAATAGAATACCGGTGTGCCGACGATAATTAAATCATAATCCGGAAGTATTTTTTTATCGGTATCCTGAAATTCACGAACATCCACGGTCAGATTTTTTTCTTTCAGGATACAGCCAATAAGCTTGGCATATCGTTGCGTATGACCGGTCTGGCTGTACCACAAAATCAAAACTTTTTTCGGTGAGCGTGTTTTCAAATCAGAATAAGCCGCGATGCCTTCCCGGTTCAGAGAAACCGGCAGACACAAAGCGGCGCTGATAACTGCACTTTTTTTAATAAAATTTCTGCGTGTTTCCATAAAATTTTACGACCTTATATCAAATTTTTACCATGCCAGTTTTTGTAAGGATTGACTGCAAGGTTTGCATTAAAATAGCGCGGGTCGTGCGTAACGTCCGTGCCCACCCATTCCGGTTTTTCAAAAACCTGGTTTTCCGATTCAAGCTCCACTTCGGCAACAACAAGGCCCTCGTTGTCGCCAAGGAATTCATCAATCTCCCACTTTAAACCTTTGTAAATCACCGTATATCTGATCTTTTGAATAATGGAACCTGTGCATAATTTCAGCAACTGTTCAGCGTCGTCCGAAGGAATTTCATATTCAAATTCGGTGCGCGACGCGCCGATGGAAATACCTTTGACACAAAGAAACGCCTGTTTTTCAGTCCGTCTGACCCTGACCGTTCTTTCTTTGTCAAGATTGAGATAACCCTGAAGGTAATGGACGCCATTGCTTTGACGCCAGTTTCTTCCCGAGACAAGAAACTTTCGTTCGATTTCAATCGGCACGATAATTTTCCTTTTATCTAAGTATCAACAAAACGATAACTGTTCTTGCCGGCGTTTTTCACTTTATACATGGCTTCATCCGCCAGTTTAATGAGCCTATCCATATCGTCACTATGATCGGGGAAAATCGCGATGCCGATGCTTGTACCGACGGTGGCTTGCTGACCGTTTATGACAATCGGTTGAGAGACGGTTTGTATCACTTTTTCAGCAATCTGTGCGGCATTATCGGGAGAATTGATTTCCGTCGCAATGATTAAAAATTCATCGCCTCCGACCCGGGCAACGGTATCCGTTTCGCGCACACAGGCAAGCATACGCTGAGCCACTTGCTTGAGCACGTAATCTCCGGCGTCATGGCCAAGCGTGTCATTGACGGTTTTGAAACCATCAAGGTCAATAAACATGACGGCGGCCGACTTTTTATAACGGTGAGCCATGTTCAGGGCCGATGTCAGCCTGTCCATGGCCAATCTCATACTGGGCAAATCGGTTAACAAGTCGTGTGTAGCCAAATGCCGTATCTGTTCTTCCGCCTGCTTACTTTCGATAGATCGCCCCAGAATGTCTGCAACAGTCTCCAGCAGGTTGCATTCCTCAGCGATGAATGGTCCTTCATATTCTTTGGATCGTTCTTCGAGGTAATAAACTTCTATGGTTCCGATCTGCTCGCCCTTACGAATGATGATCTTACGGTTTTGGGTCCAAGGCGTTTCTCTGAAGTTTGCCGTGCTGTAAACACGATCACCCAAAACAATGCGACAGGCCGTAATTTCCGGGAATTGATATGCTTTGGAAATAATAGACGGGCACTCCTTAAATATTTCTTCCAGGGACAGGTCACTTCTCTGGACGATTTCAGAAATCGAGTAAAGGCAGTTAAGTTCCTTTAAGCGCTCCTTCAGGTCACTGGAATATTTGCCGGCCGCGTCTTCCGCCTTTTTCCGATTGATAATTTCCCAGGCCACATCTGCAAGATAAGAAACGATCACCGCGTCCTTCCCCGTATAGTCAACGGGCTTATTTCCGACGCCAAGAATAGCCACAACTTTACCACCCCTCAGAATCGGCACAACCAGTTCCCGGATAACGGGAGCATGACCGTCGGGCAATCCTTTGCGATGAGACAGGGAATAATAATCATTATGAATAACAGCCCGCTTCTGGTAAACGCAATCCACCCAGACACCGGCCTGATCTATGGCGTAATGCATGCCTTTGCCCTCGGCCTTGCAGAACTCTTGAAGTGTGCGCGTTGACCATGTCTGCAATGTAAGCGTTTTCTGATCTTCATCGACAAAATGATAGAAACCGACGGGACTTTCCACCAGTTCCCCTACGTCATCCAGGATTTTTTGAAGGACCTCCTCCAGAGAATGCGTTGAGGCAAATTCAAGAAAAGACAACCTGATCCGTATAATTTTCTCGTCCTGCTCGCGCTGAAGCATTTCTTTCTCCAGGTCCATGGATAGCCGGCGGGTAACCATAATGAAGAGGGCAAAGGTCAGGGCGACAGATGATATCTGGTACATCATCGTAGCCACGATGCCAAAAGAACCGGATACAATGATATAGTGTGACTCATGAATGGAGAGGTTAACGATCATTTGAATCACACCGATAAGACAAAGTAAGGCGAAAACAATGCCTGCCAGCCTCGTTGCCGACCGCAGGGAAGATTCTGTCCCGCGTAACATCAACCATGAAGCCTGGAAGCAAATAAAAATCAAAGCAGCAGACTGATTAATCGTGCGCCAGGCCGCACTGGAATAACCATAGGTAAAGAATACATGCAGAAGTATAAAAACAGCCAGCATCGCGAAATTGTGCCACTGACTGGTCTTCTTCCCAACGTAGCGGCAAAGGCCAACGTAGAGAATAATGGTTCCTCCAATGATGAAGAAATTCGCCACGATGATGGAAAAGAAATCAGGAATTACTCCGCGAAAAGTAACCAGCAACAGCGCCATAAACTGAAAAATATAATTGGTGAGCCAGAGCGCAATTTCCGGATGGTGTTTGCGGTTTTGCCACCAAAGGAAAGCTATGACGATGGAGCATAGCGCGATGAATAAGACGTAACTGACAAAAAATGTTCTTAAATAAATAACATTCATAACCGATTACCTTTTGTCAGTGCTATGCCGCTCTTTTCAAAATTCGACGAGGAACGAATGCGTTATCCGCGACGAGAGCCGCCGAGAATGGATCCCAGTACACCGCGGATAATCTGGCGTCCCAATGAAGAGCCGATACTGCGGGCTACGCTTTTGGCCGCGGCCTGCACCATGCCATCTTTCTGGCCACCGCGGGGACCTTTGCTCCCAAAAATAATTTTGCTGAGCGTGCCCCCCATTCCTCCGCTGTCCTTATCCTCTTCATCATTCGGCGGAACCGCGGACCGATTCACTTTAAGAGCCGGTTTTTCTTCAGGCGTTTCTTCCTGCTGTTGTGCATCACGCAATTTCTCAAAGGCGGATTCGCGATCGACGGTTTTTTCATAATGCCCGTAGATGGTGGAAGCCTTGATGGCGGTCAGGCGCTCATCGGGCGTCATGGCGCCCATGCGCGAGAAAGGAACAATCACATTGGATCGCTCGACAATATTCGGACGTCCTTTTTCATCCAGAAAAGAAATCAATGCCTCTCCGACTCCCAGCTCGGTAATGGCCTGTTCGGCATCAAAAGCCGGATTCTGGCGCATCGTGGAAGCCGCTGTCTGAACAGCTTTCTGATCACGCGGTGTGAAGGCTCTCAGAGCGTGCTGGACGCGGTTGCCCAACTGAGCAAGGACCGTATCCGGAATATCGAGCGGATTTTGCGTGACGAAGTAAACGCCCACGCCTTTGGAACGGATCAGGCGCACCACCTGTTCGATTTTTTCCAGAAGCGCCTTCGGGGCATCATTGAAAAGCAGATGAGCCTCATCGAAAAAGAACACCAGTTTGGGCTTTTCCATGTCACCCACTTCCGGTAATTGCTCAAACAGTTCCGCGAGCATCCAAAGCAGGAAGGTAGAATAAAGTTTGGGATTATTATAGAGCTGATCAGCGGCGAGAATGTTCATCACGCCGCGTCCCTGGCTGTCGGCCTGGATCAGATCCGAAATGTCCAGCATCGGTTCGCCAAAAAATTTATCGCCACCCTGTTCTTCGATGGTCAGCAGTCCGCGCTGAATCGCGCCAATCGAAGCGGCGGAGACATTGCCGTATTCCGTCTTGAATTTTTTGGCATTGTCCCCTACGAATTGAACCATGGCCCGCAGGTCCTTCAAGTCGATTAATAAAAGTCCATTGTCGTCGGCGATTTTAAAGACAATCTGCAAAACACCGGATTGTGTATCGTTGAGATTCAGCAGACGCGCCAGTAGCAGCGGCCCCATGTCGGAGATGGTTGCGCGTACCGGATGACCGGACTTTCCGTAGACATCCCAGAAAACTGTCGTGTTGGCCCGCGGCTGAAAATCTTTCACGCCGATGCCTTCCAGTCGTTTGAGCAGTTTTTCGGAGGAAACACCCGCCGCACCGATGCCGGAGAGGTCTCCCTTGACATCGGCCATAAAAACAGGAACACCGATGGATGCGAAGGATTCAGCCATTTTCTGCAATGTCACGGTTTTGCCGGTTCCTGTTGCTCCGGTAATCAAACCATGACGGTTGGCCATTTGCGGCAGTAAAACAATTTCCTTCCCCTGCGACATAGCGATAACCAGCGGTGTGATCATATTCTGCTCCTTATAAGATAATTTTTATTTAAGATGATTAGAAGTATAGGAAGAACGAAAACAGATGTCAATGATGAAATCCGGCTATTGTATTTTTAAATGCGCTGTGCCTGATCGGAACGGTGATTAAAGATTTTCCGGTGTGAAGGCAACGACGTCGTCAATGGTTTTTGCTCCGGTGAGCACCATGATCAGGCGGTCGATACCCAGAGCAATACCGGCACAGGGCGGCAGATTTGTCAGCGATTGCAGAAATTTTTCCGGCATGGCATAGCGAGCCCAGTTTTTTGCGGCCCGCGCTTTCAGCGCCTCTTCAAAACGCTCACGCTGTTCCCGCGGGTTGATCAGTTCCGAAAAGCCGTTGGCGATTTCCAGACCGTCGATATAAAGCTCAAACCGTTCACTGACGGCAGGATTGCTGTCTTTTAATTTGGCTAGTGCCGCCAGTTTCGCCGGATAATCATAAAGAAATGTCGGGCGGATGATGCCCAGTTGCGGCTCGACATTATCCACTAAAATTTCATCAAAGATCCCTTTTGCCATCGCTTCATCCGACGTAACCGGCGCGTATCGCAAAAAGGACTCTCCTACAGTTATTCTTTCCCAAGGCGGCAACAGACTTATTTTTTTGTTTTGACGGTTAACAGCTTCCACGCCCGAAGCTGTGGCTATGGACAGAATCATCGCTTCGCACTGATTCATCAACTGCTGATAATCAAAGCCGGTGACATACCACTCCAGCATGGTGAATTCGGGCAGGTGTTTATCCCCTCTTTCATCGGCACGAAAGCATTTGCTGATTTGAAAAATGCGCGGATACCCGGCCGCAAGCAAACGTTTCATGCATAATTCCGGCGATGTCTGCAAAAACCAGCCGTCGGTCCGGATGGCTTCAATGTGTTCTTCGGGCGCGGGCGCGGGAATACGCACAGGTGTTTCCACTTCCAAAAAACCGTTTTGAATGAAAAAAAGACGGATGTTTTGAATGAAACTGGCGCGTGTCTCGAGATTTTGAAACTTACGCGCCAGGAAGAAGTTGTTATCAGAAAAGGATTCCGGCAATGATTATCCCTTGACTCTGGTCAGGTACTCTCCTGTCCGGGTATCAATTCGGATTTTCTCTCCTTCGGAGATGAACGTCGGCACCTGAATAGTATACCCGGTTTGTACCTTGACGGGTTTGCTGGAGCCGGAAGCGGTATCACCCTTGGCCCACGGTTCGGCTTCCGTCACAATCAGTTCGACAAAATTGGGCAGACTGATGCCGATGGGCTTGTCTTCAAAAAGCAGAATTTCGACTTCAATGTTGTCCGTCATAAAATTCACGGCGTCGCCGACCTGATCTTCCGTCAAATAAACCTGTTCGTAGTTTTCGTTGTCCATGAAGCAGTATTTATCGCCTTCCTTGTAGAGATACTGCATTGTTTTTTCACGTAAATCAGCCTGTTCAAAGGTGTCAACAGAGCGGAAGGTACGCTCAAACTGGCTGCCGGTGATCATGTTTCTTAATTTGCAACGGTACAGGGCCTGGCCCTTGCCCGGTTTGACAAAATTAAATTCTGTGATGACATACGGTTCGTTATCGATCTTCAGCCGCAGTCCTTTTCTTAAATCACTGGCAGTGTACATAAAAATTTTCTCCTTGGTTGGTGTAACAAAAATCGTGTTTTGCTCTGGCGCTTCTCTAATCTATTTATTGCAACTTGTCAAAAAAATTTGATGTTTTTTTAAATCATTTTTTATCGATGCAGACATCACGTTCAGCGGTATCTTTCCCGCGCTTCCGGGGGCATCCAGAACATACTGAGGCAGGCAAAGTCCGGAAGATTGCTGCCATAATTTTCCCATCATAGCCACGCCTGCCCGCGGATCGGTGCGAAAATGCGCACAGCCCCTGGCCGGATCGCAGTGAAACAAATAGTATGGCCGGACCGATATTTTCTGCAGGTTGTGAAGCAGATGTTTCATAACCTCCGGCGAATCGTTCACGCCCTTGAGCAGAACCGACTGATTGGAGACCGGAATTCCCGCTTCCTGAAGCCTATTGCAGGCGCGCGCGGCTTCCAAGGTAATTTCCACGGGATGATTAAATTGCGTATTGAACCACAGGGGCCGGTAACGTTTGAGAAGCCGGCAGAGATTCTTGGTTATGCGCATGGGCATAACCACCGGAACGCGGCTGCCCATGCGCAGGATTTCCACATGCGGTATGGCCTGCAGCGAGTCCAGAAACTGCTCCAGTACGTGGTCGTCCAGCGTCAGCGGATCACCGCCGGAAATAATGACTTCCCTGATCTGCGGCGAGGCGGCAATATAGCGAATCATTGTCCGGACGCGGGCTTTTAATGCAGGTTGATCCGGCTGCTTCCAGAAACGCTTCCGGTTGCAGTGCCGGCAATAAACGGCACAGTTTTCGGTCATGATAGACAGACAACGGTCGGAATAGCGATGGATAAGCTTGGGGACAGGCATGCGGGAATCTTCTTCCAGAGGATCTTCCCGCATATCGTCTGTAAAAACAACTTCCTGCTGGCCGGGAACACACTGGGCATAAACGGGATCACTTTCGCGATCGTCCTGCATCAGCGATAAATAATAAGGCGTGATCGCCATCGGATAAACGGACGTAACCGTTTTTAACTTTTCCATCGCCGGGCTGGTTTTTCCCAAAAATTTTTCCAGCTTTTCAATTTTCGTAATGCGGTTTTTGAATTGCCAGCGCCAGTCCTGCCAGTCTCCGGCCGATGCTTTAAAATACGAAAAAATAAATTTCTTATCCATAATAAAACCAGCAGGATATCCCGCAACATTATAATGTCTGAAAAGTTCAGGGTGTGTGTCCTACCACAAATTTACCTGCTTGCAAAGTTAATCAATACGGGTTAGGAAAAAAAAACTTTTTTCTCTATCGATACGGTAATGAAAAGAAATTTCAGGAGTGAAAACCGGTGAATATTCAGAAGCGTAAAGAAAGAGTGGCCATGCTGTCGGTGGCTTCCAATTCTTTTCTGGTTTTGTTCAAGGTGATTGTAGGACTTGCCATCGGTTCCGTTTCCATTATCTCGGAAGCAATCCATTCCGGTGTGGATTTGCTGGCGGCGATTATTGCCATGTTTTCCGTAAAAACGTCCAGTGAGCCCGCTGATGAACGTCATCCTTTCGGCCACGGCAAAATTGAAAACATCTCCGGCTTTGTGGAAGCCCTGCTCATTTTTGGCGCGGCGTTTTGGATTATTTTTGAGGCGTTGAAAAAAATAAACGCGCCGGAAGTCATGGAAAACGCCGAATGGGGCGTCGGCGTCATGTTGTTTTCCGCTGTCATGAATTTTATTGTGTCGCAAAAACTTTTTAAGGTGGGCAAAGAAGCCGATTCCATCGCCCTGCAGGCCGACGCCTGGCATCTGCGCACGGATGTTTATACGTCTGTCGGTGTGATGTTTGGTCTGAGTGTCATCTGGCTGGGGCACAAGTTTTTCCCCGATCCCCATATTCACTGGATTGATCCCGTGGCCGCGATCTGCGTGGCTGTTCTCATTATACATGCCGCTTATGAACTGACCATGAATTCTCTCCGCGATCTCGTTGATGTTCATTTACCCAAGGAGGAGGAGAATTTTATTCGCGATATGATTCTGCGTGAGACGGCGATTCATGGTTTTCATCAACTGCGCACGCGAAAGGCCGGTCATATCCGGTTTATGGAATTCCACATCAATGTTGATCCGCACATGTCCGTTCAGGAATCGCATCATATCACGAGGGTGTTAAAGAAAAACATCAGGGATAAATTTCCGGAATCGACCATCACCATTCACATCGAACCCTGCGACGGCGCGTGCACCGACATCTGTCTGGGCGGCTGTTTGCTGCCTGAGGGAAAGAGGCCTAAGCGCCTGCACACCTCCGCTTAAATTTTGCCGGCGACAAATTCTGCAATCTTTTCTTCCGGCACGTTTTCCAGATCAACGGAGTTGCCGGCAACCAAAATCCATTTGCGGGTGAGATTTTTAAATTCGGGCTTGTCAGCGCAGGCGGTCGGACAGCCGCAGATTAAAATACCGACATCCCAGGGAGAAAGGCATTGTGTTGTAAAAATACAATCCGGCGGAAACATTTTTTTTATGTCCTGAACCAGCTTTGTTCTGTCTATCTGCGGATTGCATCCGCCACAGTATTTTATGCCTATGACGATCTTCATTCATGCCCTGATGCATCAGTGTATCATTTTCAACATGAACTATATTTGCATATTCATAATTTTTCAATCGCGATAAATTTCCTTCACGCTCCAAGCCGGATGACGAGAATTGAATTGACACAAAAATTCTTTCTTCATATATTCACCGGCGATCAGCATAATCCTTCTTAAAAGAAAGACAGTCGATCACCATTGAGCACGTATCGATCAAGAAAATGGACATGAGAAAAAATAACGACGCGCGTAAAAAAACCGATTCTCCAGGCAAAATCCAGGGAAACAAAGCGAACCGGGAAATGCTCCATAAAAGTGAAGAAAAATATCAAAATATTCTAGAAAACATGCAGGAAGGATATTTTGAAGTGGATTTGGCCGGTAACTTTACCTTTCTTAATAATGCCATGGCCAGTCTTTATGACTATTCCAAAGAAGAATTAATGGGCATGAATTACAGGCAGTATACAGATAAAAAGAATGCAAAACTGCTTTTCAAAACATTTGCCGGCGTTTTCAAAACCGGAAAACCGGTTAAAGAAGCCATTTGGCAGGCCCTCAGGAAAGACGGCACCAGAAAATATGTGGAAGGTTCAGCGTCGTTGATTAAAGATTTATCCGGCAAGCCGATCGGATTCCGAGGCATTATTCACGACATCACCGAACACAAAAAGGCCCAGGAATTGCTCTGGCAACGAGAAGCTCAATACCGTCTTCTGGCTGACCATATGAAAGATCAAATCTGGCTGATGGATTTCAATTTCAAAATCTTCTACGCCAGCCCGACCATCGAAAAATTATGGGGATACTCTTTAGAAGAATTAAACAATATCGCCTGGGATAAAATCCTTCTGCCGGAAACCATGGAGAGAGTCATGGGGCTGGTGGAAGAGGTAACGCCTATAGACATGGATTCACTGGACAATATCTTAGACCGTTCGGTTGAACTTGAAATGCGTTGCAAAGACGGACGGATTGTATGGGAAGAAGTCCGATGCAGTTTTATCAGAGACGAAAACGGAAAAGCTGTCTCCATCCTGGGGGTCGGCAGAGATGTTACCGAACGTAAACATATGGAAACGTCTCTGAAAAAAAGTGAAGAAAGGTATCGCAGTGTCTTCGAGAATGCAGGGCTTCCCATGATGATTCTCGAAGATTCCCTGCTGATCTTCATGGTCAATGACCGTTTTGTGGAAATGTCCGGATATGAAAAAAATGAAATCGAAGGCAGGATGAAGTTTACGGACTTTATCATTTCGGAAGATTACAATACACTTATGCAGTGCTTTTCGCGACGTAAAGGAGACAAGCCGGTCGAATATGAATGTCAGATTGCCCACCGGGAAGGAAAGAAATTTGACGTTCTGATTCGGATCGGACGCATTCCGCATGCGGGTCAGTTTGTTGCATCGTTTACGGATATTACCGCCCGGAAGCAGGCCGAACTCGCCCTTCTGGAAAACCAGGCGCACCTGCAAAAGGAAAATATCCGCTTGCGTTCGTCCATTCGTGAGCGCTACCGGTTCTGCGACATTATCGGCAAGAGCCGGGCCATGCAGGACATTTACGAGTTTATTCTTCAGGCTGTAGCAACCCAGGCCAATGTCATCATTTACGGAGAGTCCGGCACGGGCAAAGAGTTGGTGGCCAGAGCCATTCACCAGACCAGTGAGAGAAGCAAGAAAGAATTTGTTACCGTCAATTGCGGCGCCATTCCGGAAACGCTTATGGAAAGCGAATTTTTCGGTTACAAGAAAGGAGCTTTTACGGGCGCCGGCATGGATAAAAGTGGTTACCTCGATACGGCCGATGGCGGGACACTGTTCCTTGACGAAGTGGGCGAAATCGGAACCAATATGCAGGTCAAGCTTTTACGGGCTATTGCCGGGGACGGGTACACGCCTGTTGGCAGCAACATCATCAAGCATGCCGATGTCCGGATCATCGCCGCGACAAACAAACATTTGCGTGATCTGGTCAAGCGGGGAGTGATGCGGGAGGACTTTTTCTACCGTATCCATATCCTGCCCATTTATCTTCCGCCACTCAGGGAAAGGAAAGAGGATTTACCGCTTCTGGTGGATCACTTCCTTAATCTCTACGACAAAAACCATCCTCCTCTGCCGGGAAATATCGTCGAAGCGTTGATGAATTATGACTGGCCGGGGAATATCCGGGAGCTTCAAAATGTGCTGCACCGTTATCTGACATTAAAAAGGCTGGATTTTGCCGGCGCTCCGACAGCAAAGCAGGATCAAACAGAAAAGCTCTTGCAAAACAGAAAAAAACCGTTCACGTCAGGTTTCCCCTCCGACACAATATCTTTTGTTCCAGAGCAATCCCTTCGATCTGCCAATATGCATTTGGAAAAGAAATTAAATGAACTGGAAAGAGATCATATATTGAAGGTGTTGTCGGAGAATAACTGGCATCGCGCCCGTACTGCCGCTGTTCTGGGCATTAACCGCAAAACACTCTTTGTCAAAATGCAAAAATTCGGCCTGAGTAAATCTTAAAAGGGTAAAATGACCCCAAATCTGGGGCAACAAACACTCGATACTATTAACATATTGATAATAAATATTATTAACGAACAACCCATGATGAAATGGGGTTTTTATGCCCCATTTCCATAATTTGACTTTTTCAATTCGATATATAATTAACCTCCATTATATCATATACTTGTAATGAACATCCATCATTATTCATAAAGTGGCATATTTAATGCTCACATTTTTACAACTCACATTTCAAAAAAATCGAAAAAACGTTTCTAGAAGCATTTTAATAAATTCAGGGGAGGGATAGATGGGAAAAGTAACTTGGCTTAAGAAGGTGCGTTCAGGGTGTAAGTCAACTTTTTGCACAAGTCTGTTCATGGTTATGCTTGTGGCTTTGGGAATGGTTGCAAAACCGGAAGTGAGCCAGGCCGCAGGCGTGCCGTTGAACCCCGGCGGCATCTACAACACAATCGCTGATGACGGCAGCAAGATCTTTTTGTATCGCTACGCGCCTTATACGACCGGAACGCCTAAATTCCGTACAAGCGGCACACCGGTGGTGATCTTTACAGGCATTTGCATGAACATGAACCAGTACCTTTCCGTCACCACGCCCGAAATGAAGGATGCCTACAGCGGTGTTTACCTCCCTAGCGTTGCCGACGCTCCGGACTGGGCGCTGAATGAGACAAAAACAGACTATGAACCATACATTAAGGCTGACAAGATGCGTTATTACAGCCTGGCCCATTATCTCTGGCTCCAGGGCTTTGATCCGTGGTTTGTGAATTACCGGGGCACAGGTCGTGGTGAAGTCAAAAGCACGGCAGCCAATCCCAACGGCATGACGACACTGGATACCTGGGCCACGCTGGATGCTCCCGCGGCCATTGCCAAGGTCAAAGCGGTGACAGGCAAAAAGATGTTCATCGGCGGCCACAGTACAGGAGGTTTGGCTTCCTATGACTACCTGCAGGGCGCCTATTTGGATTACGGCAGTATTAATACGGCGTGGGCGAAAAAATCCTATTATCAGTTAAACTACGCCCTGGGAATTATGCCGCATGTCAAAGGCAGCGCAGCTCTTGCCAAAACCAGGAACGCCGACATCAAGGGCTTTATCGGTCTTGATCCTGCCGGCGTACCGGCACTGCCGGATCTTCTGGACTCCACCTTCTTTTGGACACTTGTCGGTGCCAGATTATATCTGCCGCTGGATAGCATTTCAGATAATTTGATCTCGTTGTTTCCGCAAAAACCGCTGGTCGGTTTACTGGAAGGCGTATTTGGAATGATTAACAAGGCGGCCGCGGGAGATTCCAAGGTGAGCGACTTCTTCGACTATTTGAATTTCTGGGTGGTAGAGGATATGGATCCCTGCCTGGAGGATTGGACTGTGCGCTACAGCGTTGGCGGCGCTTCTTTACGCGGTTTCGGCCACTATATGGACATGGGTTTGCACAGAACCCTTCGTGAACATTATTTAAACGGATCAGAAAACTATTTATCCAAGCTGATTGCGGGAGGTTCCACACCCGATCCCGGCAATGATAAGTATTACTACTTTAGCGAAAATATGTCACAAATGACCGTGCCGTTGATCGTTTTCTCGTCAAGCGCGGGCTCCCTGGTGGACCCGGAGGCGACTTTCGACTTCATCATATCGAAAAAGTCCGCCACGGCTTACGACAAGTGGTATGTTCTCGGCGGCACCGGACATTTCGATCTGGCGATGGGCAACAGAATGCCGACGAAGGTCTTCCCGCAGCTGGGCGATTGGCTCAAATCGGTGGATGCTCTGCCGGCCAATCCGGCAAATATTTCCACGCCAGCATCGCGAGTTGATGAATAACTTCCGTTCTTGATTATCTAAGATATTGATTTACACGAAGAGGCGCCCTGTTACCTGGGGCGCCTTTCTTTCAGATGATTAAGTGTTAGGCTTGGATGTATAAGCATCTTCGGAATTCGTGAATATCTAAAGACCAATAATGCCTCCAAATTTAGACCCAATATGCCCCTTCCTTATCAGTAATCGTCAAGAAAATAGGGCACAATGCCTCTCATGTATTGCTTTTATTTATTCGAATATAGATTTATGCTTTATTATTAGGTACTTAAAATATAGCAAGATCCTCTGATTAAATCTGGCACACTTCATGCCTTTATTAACTCCATTAAACAAAAATACAATAAAATTGAACTTCAAAATCAGGAGGAACAGGGATGAAGCAAGTGACTCAATATAGGGACAGGCGCTCATGGGGTAAAATGTTTTTTTGCAGAAACCTTCTCATTGTAATGATGCTTGCGGTCATGGGAATCATGACGGCTCCGGCAGCAAGCCAAGCGGCAAACATTCCTTTAAACGCCAGCGGCATCTACAGCACGCTCGCCGATGACGGCAGCAAGATCTTTTTGTATCGCTACGCGCCTTATACGACCGGAACGCCTAAATTCCGAACGAGCGGCACTCCTATACTGCTCTTTACATCGATTTGCCTGAACATGAACGAGTTCCTTGCCGTTACCCCGCCTGAAATGAAGGATGCTTACAGCGGTGTTGACATTCCTGATGTTGCCGTCGCTCCGGACTGGGTGTTAAATGAAACGAAAACAGACTATGAACCATACATTAAGGCTGACAAGATGCGTTATTACAGCCTGGCCCATTATCTCTGGCTCCAGGGCTTTGATCCATGGTTTGTGAATTTCCGGGGTACGGGTCGTGGTGCAATCAAAAGCACGGCAGCCAATCCCAACGGCATGACGACACTGGATACCTGGGCCACACTGGATGCTCCCGCGGCCATTGCCAAGGTCAAAGCGGTGACAGGCAAAAGAATGTTCATCGGCGGTCACAGCACGGGAGGCTTGGCTTCCTATGACTACCTGCAGGGCGCCTATTTAGATTACGGCAGTATTAATACGGCATGGGCCAAAAAATCCTATTATCAGTTAAACTACGCTTTGGGAATCATGCCGCATGTCAAAGGCAGCGCAGCTCTTGCCAAAACCAGGAACGCCGACATCAAGGGCTTTATCGGTCTTGATCCCGCCGGTGTGCCGCCATTACCTGATCTTCTGGATTCACCCGTATTTTGGACACTGGTAGGCGCCAGACTCTGGTTACCTCTTGATGAAATTTCCGATACTTTTATCCCCCTGCTCCCGAGTAAACCTTTGGTCGGTATTCTGGAAGGTGTATTTGGAATGATCAACAAGGCGGCCGCGGGAGATTCCAAGGTGAGCGACTTCTTCGACTATTTGAATTTCTGGTTGGTAGAGGATATGGATCCCTGCATGGAGGATTGGACTGTACGTTATGGTGTCTCTGGTACTTCCTTACGCGCATTGGGTCATTACCTGGATATGGGTATACACAACACCCTTCGTGAACATTATTTAAACGGATCAGAAAACTATTTATCCAAGCTGATTGCGGGAGGTTCCACACCCGATCCCGGCAATGATAAGTATTACTACTTCAGCGAAAATATGTCACAAATGACCGTACCCATGATTGTTTTCTCTTCAACTGCTGGATCACTGGTAAGCCCGGAGACAACATACAATACCATTATATCGAAAAAATCTCCCACTGCTTTCGATGAGTGGTATGTTCTCAACAATACCGGCCATTTTGATATGGTATTGGGCCACAGAATGCCAAACACGATCTACCAGCAGTTAGGTGATTGGTTGAAAGCGGTTGATGCTCTGCCGGCCAATCCGGCAAATATTTCCACGCCGGCATCGCGAGTTGATGAATAACATCCGTTTCAATACGGATTCCAATGAAAAAGAGGCGTCCTTTTTACCGAGGACGCCTCTTAGATTATTAACAGAACAGCCCATTCATCACGGTTTAACAACATCATCCAACAGACAAAAACTCTTCTCATTTTTGAATAAATTTGTGTTAGAATCGCCTCAAAAATTATCCTGAAGGAGTAATGGGTATGCGCGGCGATATTCAAAAAATGATTTTAGAGAATCGAGTATGTGTTATGGCCACTGTCGCGGACGGTGCCCCACACTGCTCTCTGATGTCGTATGCGACGGACGGGGACTGCGGTGAAATATACATGGCCACACTGAAAGACACGAAGAAATACCGCAATCTCATCGCCAATCCCAGCGTCAGCCTGCTGATGGATACAAGAGACGCGGACCCGAAAGGCCATACCAGGGCCCTGACGGTCACAGGCGTTTTTCAGGCCGTTGAAAACGAAGAAAGGATTGCCGCGATTCGGAATATCCTGATTCGCAAACATCCCGACTTGAAGGATTTCTTCAATAATCCCGACGCCCGGATTGTCGTTATTAAAGCGACCTCCTTACAGCTGTTGGACAATGTGACGGACGCTTATTTTGAACAACTGACGTAATCCACACGCGGAGAAAAAAAACTTTCCAGCATCCAGCGGACGGAATGTGCAGTCTTTAATGCCGGCGATTTCTTTAGCCGGTTTCTTTTTTTGTTCCCCGAATTTCTGGAAATAAAAATGCAGGTCGCTCTTTTATTACCAGCCAAGCCTTTGTTTCTTGAGAAGATCCTGTGATGCTTGATGGCCCAGTTTTGCGGCTGAGCGATAATCTTTTATTGCTTCTTCACTGAAACCTAAAGCGGTTTTAGCCAGGCCCCTTTTGTAATAAGCATTGTCAAAATTGGGCTTCAATTCTATAGCCCGGCTGAAATCTTTGGCTGCATTCATGATATTGCCGATTTCATGGTTGGCGTTCCCACGGTTATAATAAGCATCCGCATTTTGCGGATTGAGCTCAATGACCTTTGTAAAATCTTTTATGGCCGCAGCGTAGCCGCCTGTTTTCAGATAGACAATGCCCCGATTATAATAAGCATCCGTATAGTCAGGTTTTATTTTAATGCCTTGAGTATAATCTTTTATCGCCGCATCATATTTGCCGATTCTTTCGTAGCTGTTTCCCCGCCTCACATAGGATGTCGCATCCCGGGAGCCCATTTCTAAAGCCATCGAATAATCTGTAATGGCCTGCTTATCATTGCCGAGACTGTTGTGAATATCTCCCCGTGTAACGTAAGCGGAAGCATATTGGGGATTCAATTTAATCGCATTATCGAGATCATTTTTCGCTTTTTTATAATCGCCCAACATAAAATAGGCCATCCCCCGCGAATAATAGGCTGCATAACCTTGGGGATATATTTGAATGCATTGATGATACTGGTTTATCGCTTGTCGATAATCATGATTTTTACAATATTCATGACCTTGTCTCAGGCAGGCATTGAGTTCCTTGGGTATTTTGCCGGTCGAAGAGAATAAGTTAATGGTTCCGTCCTTGCTTGTTCCCGTTGAAGCCAACAGAATATTGTTCCACAACAAAGAGATCAGCAGAAAAATTGATAATACAAAAAATGCCTTTGCCGGAGTTTTCCTCTGCATGGATCATTTCCCTTTTATAATTCAAAAGGCGGATATTTTGCATCCGCCAGATTTTTTATATGTTTTCATCCATCTCTCGATGTGGCAGGAATTACTTCTTCTTCCATGTGCCCGTAAACAAAGAAGCAAACATATCCTTGCTGGAGTCAAAGGTGATAGTTTTTCTGGATAGCTTTCCTTCAGTTTTTCCTTCTAAAGAAGTAACGGTAATCGTATCTTCATTTACAGAATAGTCAAATTGAGTTGTATACAATAAACCTTTCCCATTGTTATATAATATCAATTCTTTGCCAGGATTATTTTCTAGCTGGTACGTTCCTGATATATCCCCCTGACCGCATCCGATAATCATAAAAGTAGCCAATAAAAGTACGACTACCATACAACTCTTTAATTGCTTTTGTTTCATCATCTATTCTCCTTTATGTTTTCTCAGATCATGCCTTGATCGTCACGTCGACTCTCTGCCGCAACTTTGCGACGCTTCTATCCAAACTTTTTCCCACTGTCAATAGCCAGTATTTGATTATGTGTCCGAATAGTTCATAAGATTTCGAGGGGAAACAACAATTCATTTACTCTTTTATACCGGCAATTGCTTTGGCCAGTTTCTTTTTGTGCTCCAGATTGCCCTGGCGGGAAATCATAATACGCTGGGCCTGCGGTGACCCTGCGCCATGCATGGATTCCGTGCGGTAGCCGACGGCGGCCGTGCCTAAGGTGATATTTTCCACCAGTCTCAAAACACGGCAGCGGTTTTCCGCGGGCACGGCGGCGATTCCCTTGAAATATTTTTCAACGATTTTACCGATCTCGGGATGACGCAAATCCTTTTCCGAAGCCATCGTGACCATCAATCCGCCGGCAATATCTTCAGCCAGCCGGGCGATCTCATAAGGAAACCGGGTGACGTTTTGTTTGCAGACGTTGGCCAGCAGCAAATCAATCAGATACGTTCCCGACGCTGTCTTGTGCCCCTGCGCCGAACAGGCAATGCCGCAGGAAAAAAGCGTTTCATTGAGATGAATCATCTCAATCAGTTTGTCTTTGACGTGAGACGCTTTGGACACGCCGTTGTAATCGGCCGCCAGTGCCGCCGCGCCGATGAGGACGTCGCCAACGCCGACCTTGCAGCCGCCGTAGCTCTGGCGATGATAACCGGCAAAACGTTCCACCAGCAGACCGCTGAAATCGTATTCTCCGCACATGAAGACATTTTCCCAGGGGACAAATAAATTATCAAACACCATCAAAGCTTCGTGTCCGCCAAACCGATAATTGCCAACATCGATCTGGCCGCCCTCGAGTTTGCGCGTGTCGCAGGACTGCCTTCCGTAGATGTAAGAAATACCTTCCGCATCGGCGGGCGCGGCAAAAGATATCGCGTAATCGGCATCGTCTTTAGTCATGGCAATGGTCGGCATCGCCAGAATCCAGTGTGAGTTGACGGCCCCTGTTTGATGTGCCTTGGCCCCGCGCACAATAATGCCGTCTTTTCTTCTTTCCACAACACGGGTGTATAAATCAGGGTCTGCCTGTTTGCTCGGGGGAAGACTGCGGTCACCCTTGGGATCGGTCATGGCGCCATCCACAACCAGATCCTCTTCCTGCACCATTTTAAGAAATCTGATAAAGCGTTCATGATATTGTGTGCCCAGTTTTTTATCCATTTCAAACGTGACGCTGTCCACGGCATTCATCGCATCCATCCCGACACAGCGCTGAAAACAGGAAGCTGTTTCCTGTCCCAGCAAGCGTTGCATTTTCACTTTTCTGATCAAGTCCTCAGTGCTCTGATGCAGATGGCAGAAACGGTTGATTCTTTCGCCGGACAAATGGGATTTTGCCGTCATCAGGTCTTCGTGTTCGGGATTTTGAGCCAGCTCATAAGTCATCTTGACGGAATTCATGGACGGTCTGATGATTGGATCATCCACCGGATTTTTTACCAGTTCCCCCAGCAGATAGACTTTTAAATTCATTTTGCGCAGGCTTTCTTCATATTGTTCAGCGGTTTTTAATGCCATGACGGGGAACCTCCTAGTTTCTTTATTATTTATTACAATGGAAAAATCATCCTCTGTTTAACGTAGACTAATACTTTGCACACCAAATTTCAAGGTCATTCAGGGGCGATAACATCCTGTTCTGCCAAAATCCCCCAAAATCCCCTTGACATACAACAACCTGTCTCTTATACTCCACCGCGCTGTAATCAACATCAATGACATAAAGAAAATCGCTTTTCCAGGATCAGACGCCATGAATCACGGGACTGCCCGCGTCTGTTTTAGGCTGGCGGTGCTGTAAACAAGAAAAGCTTCGATTTTCTAACGTCCGGGCACGACATCATTAACGGCTCGTTCAAAATGATCGGAAGATAATTGATTACCGGTTCCCACGGCTTTTCGGCCGGGTGGAATCAACCAATACCACACAAGGAGGACTATCATGGGTGAAGCAGTAACAAAAGAAATAAGAGACGGAGTAGCCATATTAGCGATCGACAAACCGAAAATGAACCAGCTCAGCGGCGAGGTTTTCGAATGCATGCGGAAACATCTCGACGCCGTTGAAGCCGACAAAGCTATCCGGTGCGTCATCATCACCGGCGCGGGTGAAAAAGCCTTCAGCGCGGGCGCCGATCTGGCGAGCGGATTCGGCGATTTCAGCCCCGTCGATTTCCTGAAACGCGGCCAGGACGTCTGGAACAAGGTCGAGTATTTCCCGAAACCGGTTATCGCGGCGATCAACGGACATGCCCTGGGCGGCGGATGCGAACTGGCCGTAGCCTGTCATATCCGGTTCATGAAGAAAGGTGCGCGCATTGGCCTGACCGAAACGAACCTGGGAATCATGCCCGGGTACGGCGGAAGCCTGCGGCTGCCCCGGCTCGTCGGCAAATCCAAAGCCCTGGAAATGATCTATCTCGGCAAACAGTGCGAAGCGGATGAGGCTCTTGCTATCGGACTGGTGGACCACGTGACCGAAGGAAACGTTCTGGATGCAGCGCTCGAACTGGCCAATAAGATCGTCAAGAGGGCTCCGCTTGCCGTCGCGGCGGTCACCAAGCTCTGCAACATCAGCCCGCTCATCTCGGCCGAAATGCATCTGAAGATCGAACGCGAAGAACTCGGGAAGCTCTTCAACTCCAAGGACGCGCAGGAAGGCATCGGCGCTTTCTTCGAGAAGAGAGAACCCAACTTTAAGGGAGAATAACGTATAACTTGATGGTAGGTGAACAGGCGCTTGCTTCGGCAAGCGCCTGTCCTGAACCCCGTCGAAAAACTCAGCAAAATTCAAATCTATCAACCGGTCTTTCCCGGCATAATTCAACGCAGAACAACAAGTCGTGGACTTGTTGTACGTTTCTCCATAAAAAGAAAATAGAAAATTTTCGTAAACAGTAACCAGTCAACTTAATCTCAACCTTCTGGAGTAAATCATGAAAAGGTGCTGCCGGATCAAGAATATTGCCTAGCCGATGCCACTTGCTCAGAAACCATTCTTTAACAGCCAGAGAGGAGAGGCAAAGGATTAAAAAGTAATCCGTTGTATTTTTACGATGGGTCTTTAAGGGCGGGAGCGTAAATGGTCCCCCTTTTTAAAGGAAGTTCTTATCAATAATCGATATTCAATGAAGGGGACTTCTTATGAAAACGATAAGGGGAAGGTTCAAGATGGGATGGTTCGGATTGATGTTTCTGGTTATGGTCATGATTTTTGGTTGCGGCGGCGGAGGGGTCGGTCCGGGGAACGAATTCGATAACCTGTTTGCCAACTGGTGGGTGGACACAGCGGGCAACATCGATTTCCTATACAATGGCGTCATGAAACTGACCGGTTACACCGAAACATCAGTTCCGAACAATAGCATAGGCGGCGATTTTACCTTTAGCTGGTGAAAAGGCGACAAAAGAAAAAGGGAACAGTCATCATTTTTGTGGCTATTGCCTTTTCCCCCATGCATGGAAGGGCATGCCTTTTTTCGTGATGCTGGCGACAGGCTAATTGTTGAACCATCACGGATAAATGAATGGCTTGTGGAAATGAACCAGAAGAACTATGAAGACAGATGAAATAGAGAGTTTATATCAACGGCATTAATAAACGGAAAGGACTGAACATGAATCCTATAAGAAATGTGCTCCTGGTGGTAGCCTTGATTGCAATCATGCAGAATGCTGGTTGCGTTAAGGATAAAGGAGTCGGTGGTATTTCCAGCAATGCGATGCCAATCACCGTCGCGGCAAACCGGGACATGGCCCAGACACTGAATTTCAAAGATCTTCAGGATTTTGAGGAAGCCAAACGAGGCCTTATTGCCAAACCAAACGGACAAATTCGAGACGAAGATGACATTGTCCTGATTGATTTTGATCATTTCAAATTTGTTGCAGGTGATTCGCCGTTGACCGTTAATCCCAGCCTGTGGCGTCACGCGAGTCTCAACACAGAGTATGGACTTTTTAAAGTTGTGGATGGCATCTACCAATTGCGTGGCTTTGACATTGCTAACATGACATTGATTGAAGGCAAAACGGGATGGATTGTGGTTGATACACTCACCTGTCGTGAAACGGCCGCCTATGCCTATGCTTTTGCCAGGAAATACCTTGGTGAAAAACCATTATCCGCGATTATCATCACTCACAGCCATGTTGATCATTTTGGCGGCGTTCTTGGAATAACGTCACCGCAGGAAGTGGAACAGCGCAAGTTACCCGTTATCGCGCCGGAAGGTTTTCTGGAAGAGGCCATCAGTGAAAATATTCTGGTTGGCAGCGCGATGGCCAGACGTTCCGTTTATCAGTATGGAAGATATCTGGATCGTTCTGTCAAAGGTCTTGTTGACAACGGTATAGGTAAAGAAGTTGCCTATGGTAGTGTCGGCATCATTAAGCCCAATATCATTATTAACAAAGCCCAACAGGAGCTGATGGTCGATGGAGTCCGTTTTGTTTTTTATAATGTGCCTGATGCGGAAGCCCCGGCGGAGCTCACCTTTACGATTCCTGAAAAAAAGGCCTACTGTGGAGCCGAGATTCTTTCGCACACCATGCACAACCTGCTGACACTGCGCGGAGCAAAAGTGCGTGATTCATTGCGCTGGGGTCATTATCTTAACGATGCACTTGAACATGCGGCGGAAGCGGATGTGTGCTTCGGTCAACATAACTGGCCGGTTTGGGGGCAGGATCGCGTAAGAGAATTTATCACAAAGCAACGCGATGTTTATCTCTACATGCATGACCAGACCGTGCGCCTGATTAATGCCGGTTATACGCCGCGGGAAATTGCCGATAAAATCAAACTGCCGAAGTCTCTGGAATCCTGCTTTGGCGCACGCGGCTACTATGGAGCTTTGCGCCACAATGTGAAGGCTGTCTATCAGCATTATATCGGTTTTTATGACGGTAATCCGGCTAATCTCAATCTCCTTCCACCGCAGGAATCGGCCAAACACTATGTTGATCTGATCGGTGGCGCGGACAAAGCGACTGCCGCGGCACAGGCAGCTTTTGACAAGGGAGAATATCGCTGGGTGGCTGAACTTTTAAATAATGTTGTATATGCTGCACCTGAACATAAAGGAGCCAAGGAATTGCTTGCCCGTACCTATGAACAGATGGGCTACATGTGTGAATCAGCTATCTGGCGCAACAGCTATTTAACGGCCGCCCATGAACTACGACAGGGGCCACCCAAAATTGGATACAACAGGGCAAAGGCGATTGATATTCTAGACAACACACCGACTGAATATTTTCTTGAAGCAATGGCCGCAAGTCTTGACGGACCTGCTGCTGAAGATAAAAATTTAAAAATCAATTTGGTATTCAGCGATACGGGGGAAACTTTTGTTCTATGGATTGAAAATGCTGTCCTGCATCACAGATCATCACAGCCGGTTTCTGATGCCAACACAACAATGACACTGACCAAACCGCTTTTTTTGAAAATGCTGGTCGGCAAGGCAGGCATCAAAGACACCCTGTTTTCAGATGACCTGAAAATTAACGGCAATAAAATAGACCTAATGCGTTTTTTTTCTCTTTTTGATAAAGCGAACGATACTTTCCCGATTGTGACGCCTAAATGAATAGGGACATCTGCACCGATTAGGCTGATTGAAATCAATCCTTAGACGATCGCATGCTTTGTAATTTGTATCCAAATCTCCTTGACACTCAACAACCACTCTCTTATACTCAACCCGCTTAGCGGTGCAGTGATTTTATAAATCGTAAAATCAAAGGTACAGAAATAGTTAGTTGAGATGCCGGACGACGCAAGAGAATTAGCATAGGAAAGGAGAACCTACATGGAACAATATAATACGATTCAATGGGAGATTGTTGAAAAAGGATTGGGCGTTCTGACTCTAAACCGTCCCAAGGCCTACAACTCGGTCAATGGTGAAATGTTGGACGAATTGCAGGCTTTCTGGCATACGCGTTTGTATGATCTCGAGACCCTGGTCATCATCTTAAAAGGCAACGGTGAAAAAGGATTTTGCGCCGGCTTGGACATGAAGTACACCGTTGAAAACATGGATCTGTTTCGTCAAGCCAATGAGTTCTACAAGTTTCAGGCCCGTCTGGGACGCTTAAATCTTGCCATGCGCAGGGCTCCCCAGCCCATCATCGGCCTGATTCACGGAGCGGCGGCCGGCGTGGGATTCAGTTTTGCTTTGGCTTCCGATATCCGCATCATATCGCCCGATGCCCGGTTCTGTGCCGCTTATATTAACATCGGTCTGGGCGGAGCGGATATGTGCTGCAGCTATCTCCTGCCGCGCATCATTGGCGCCGGTCGGGCCTATGAGATTATGTATCTGGGTGAATTTATATCCAGCGAAGAGGCAATGAACCTGGGGATGATCAGCAGGATTGTTCCCCGCGAAGACCTGTATGCCACCGGCCTGCAAATAGCCCGAACCATGCTCAGCAAGAATCACTTTGCCTTAAGGCTGACGAAGGAAGCCATTAATATGAATCTGGATGCCGGCGGCATGGAGCAGGCATTGAATATGGAAGACAGGAATCAGGTTCTGATCACTCTGGCATCCGGGTTAAAATCAACCGTTTAGATAACAACGTGAACCCTTTGTTCATCAAGGGAACGTTCTTTATATAAATCAAAGTATGATGGAATCCCGTGTCTCTTAAAGAGCGGGATTCTATTATTTCAATTTTAACGACCGTATTGTGGTTTTGCTCCTTGCAGAAATGGTCAGGATATGAAGGAAACCCTGGAGGGGCAATCTATTCAAGTCAAATATAGGACAGCACACAAATTGATTCATCATACAAGATTGACGCAGGTTGTTGATAAGATATAATCTTTGCAATCTTGGGAGGTAGATATGCTCAATTTTAAAAATATATTATATCCAATTGATCTGGATTCGCAAAAGATTACTTCTTTAGAAAAAGCATTGGAAGTCGCGCAATTTTTCAATTGTCCGATCCATATCCTGTACGTCAACGATATTGAAGCCGGCTATCGTCATCCAACGGACAGAGAAGATGCTGTCGCTCTGAGAGTCAAAGAACTTATCCCTGAATCTTTATTGGAGGGTTTGAAAATTATTTATGCCGTATCCAAAGGGGATACAGCGGAAGAAATTCTTCAATACGCCTATGGAAACAATATTGATTTGATCGTCATCGGTCATAAAAATAGAGGAAAGCTCTACGCGGCTCTGTTTGACAGCACCGATGTTAATATTATTGATCAAGTTTCATTGCCTGTTTTGGTCGTTCCGGAACAATAAATTTTTCTTCGGTGCCTCGTGGGTTTTATGAAACGCACTCTTCATATTTTATCAGCAATATTATTTTTGATGCCCCTATCTTCTGCATGTTTTGCTGAAGATCAGGCAACCCCTTTAGGCTCTGTGCTACCCATCTGGTCCGTTCTCCCTTTTGTCGGTATTTTGCTTTCCATCGCCCTGATCCCACTTGTCTTACCCCGTTTCTGGCACCGCCATTTTCCAAAGGTGTCGGCTTTTTGGGCTATCGTTTTCGCTTTGCCTTTTGTCTATTTCTTCAGAGAAACGGCTCTCCATGAAATAGCGCATATTATCCTCATCGACTACGTCCCTTTTATCCTGCTGCTCTGGGCATTGTTTACTGTATCCGGAGGCATTTACGTCCGGGGAACATTGAAAGGCACGCCTGCCGTAAACACCGTCGTGCTGCTCATCGGCACCCTCCTGGCTTCTGTTGTCGGCACCACGGGAGCGTCCATGCTGTTGATACGTCCCCTCCTGCGTTCCAATGCCTGGCGCGTTCATAAAACACACACCATTGTTTTTTTCATTTTTCTGGTCAGTAACATCGGCGGATCTCTGACGCCCCTGGGTGATCCTCCGCTGTTCCTCGGCTTTTTGCACGGCGTTCCTTTTTTCTGGACAATGCATCTTTTGCCGCCGATGATTTTTGCCAGCGTTATGCTACTCCTTATTTATTTTGCGCTTGATTCTTTCTACTACCGTAAGGAAAACAGGATGGATATTCCTGATACCGAATTCGAACCTTTAAAAATAGAGGGCCGCCGTAATTTTATCTTTCTCGCGGGAATTATCGGCGCTGTTTTATTCAGCGGCAGCATAAAACTAGGTGAAATCAATATATTTGGAATTCATCAAACGCTGGAAAATTTAATCAAGGACGCATTTTTAGTGGTCATGGGTCTGGCATCGCTGATATGGACCCCCAAAACATTTCGTAAAAGCAATGATTTCGGCTGGGCGCCAATGCTGGAAGTCGCTTATCTCTTTGCCGGGATTTTCATAACCATTATTCCGGCACTGACCATTTTAAAAGCCGGTGAACAGGGCGCTCTTCACTGGCTCATCGGAGGAATTGACTCACCGGCGCAATATTTCTGGTCTGTGGGCATCCTATCCAGTTTTCTGGACAATGCGCCAACTTACCTCACTTTTTTCAACAGCGCATTGGGGAAATTTTATCCGGGAATGCCGGAAGCCTCTGCAGTCGCCGCTTTGATTGTTGAAAGAATTCCTCATCTGGCAGCGATTTCGGTCGGCGCGGTTTTCATGGGCGCCAATACTTATATCGGCAACGCACCCAATTTCATGGTGAAATCCATCGCTGAAGAAGCCGGTGTAAGAATGCCGAGCTTTTTCGGATACATTTTAAAATACTCTGCACCCATATTATTTGTTCTATTTATCGTCATAACCTTTCTATTTTTTTCATAAATTAACCGTTTAATTTGTTTCCGCCATCATGGAAAATATTTCTTGAAGATACATGATAAAGCAGATATAGGTTCATTAAGTTTTGTCCTAATGAACATCGGCAACATTCAGCAGCATTCAGGATGATCAATCAAAGTCTTTGAGAGAAGGAGTAAAAACATGGTTGCAACACTGCCCAAATCTTTAAAAACCATCGAGGATTATAAATCAGCCAATCCTCATTACACGGAGCTGCTGGACATCATGGCAGATATCCTGATTTTGCGGGAAGAATATCTCAACAATATGAAGGATTCTGTTTTTAGTGTGGATGAAAATTTAATTTTTCAGAAAATGCAGGGTGGCCTTCCCCTGATTGATTTGATGGGAAAGCAATATGATTTAACCAAACCCAGGAATTATTTTGATTCCCTGATTTCCATTGCGGATAAAAGGATCCCCGAAGTGTCACAGAACATAGCGGATATCATAAAAAACTCTGATTTTGACTGGGAAAAAAATATTCGCGCTTCTTTCGATTGCAAGACCGAAGACCATGAAACCGCGGAAGCACAGGAAAATCACGAAGAGGAAAATAATATAGACCTGATTGAACTTTTTCTGGAAGAAAGCCTGAGACCGGAACTGGAATTTATTGCCCGGAAATACGAAGATGTTGTTAAAAAATATGAATGGTCAGAAGGCTACTGTCCCATTTGCGGTAAAGAACCGAAGATTGGAGAAATCAGAGAAGAGGAAGACGGGAAACGATATCTGTTTTGTCATCAATGCGGTTTTAAATGGCATTTTCAACGCATCAAATGCCCGTTTTGCGGTAATGATGAACAACACTCCCTGGCGTATTTTGAAGTCGAAGGTGAGGAACGTTACCGGGTGGATGTCTGTAATAAATGCCGGCGTTATGTCAAAACCGTGGAATTGCCTAAATCCAGTGAAGAACCCAATATGGATGTCGAAGATATCGCAACCCTGCATCTGGATATGATCGCTTACGACGAGGGATATAATTAAGCGTTCCGGGCCGGAAGGTTCAGATGTGCCGTACCTGATGGTTACATCTGCAGAGCAATGGCCCTGATGGTGAATTTAATGAGACCCAAATTTCAGAAACGAATAACCAAAAGGTCACTATAGGCCGAGCGGGATAAATGTGGGTCTAATTCCCCGCGCCTTGGGGCGCAAATTCTTTTGGATACCCCGCTGCTTGCGGCGGGGTTGTTTATGGACGCTGATCATACCTTCTTTTATTGTTTTGCCAGCCATTCCTTGGCCAATTCCGTCGTATCGAACAGCATTAATTTCCTGCCTGTAAATCGCATGATCGTGTTGGCTATAAACTGTTTCATGCCGGTTACACCGACCACGGCCGCCGCAAGCACATAGGGTTTGTTACCGGCAACGTATTTCTTCATGGCATCGGTCAGCTCAGGATTGAACCGGGAATCGCTGACGTCCGTAAGCGTGCAGACCGATTTTTCCGGCTGATTCTGAATGATTCCTTTTGCTTTCTCAATGACCGCAAGAAGCTCTTTATCCTCGCACTTAGACATATCGATAAAAAGAAACTTTTTTCCTTTGTGCTCGGTGAAATATACCCGTTCCATACGATTCCCTCCGGCAAATTTTTTTATGCTTTATAATGAAAAATTTTATGTTTTTTGTCCATACATTTCTTCAGACGATGTTTTCTTGACGATTGGCGCGATGTTCATTATGCTGATGCTTCAAGGGTCATCGTAATGTTTTTTCAGGAAGTCCGAAAGATGGAAACGATCAATCCCCGTCAATATAAGCATATCGTCTTTTTTACCGGCGCAGGCATGTCTGCGGAAAGCGGTGTTCCCACGTACCGGGGCCGCGGCGGCATCTGGAACCGGTATCGATGGGAGGAGTACGCCTGTCAGGAAGCGTTTGATGCCGATCCTGAGAAGGTTTTAAAATTTCATGAGTTGAGGCGGGCGGCGGTGCTGGCCTGTAAGCCCCATGCGGGACATAAAACCATTGCGGCATTAGAAAAGATGCATCCGGGGATCACCGTGGTGACGCAAAACATTGACGGAATGCATCAGAGGGCCGGAAGTCGGAATGTTATTGAATTGCACGGAAGTCTCTGGCGCGTGTATTGTCCCTGTGTTGGCATATCAGAAGAAACAGGTGAAAAATATAGAAACTATCGATGCGAAAAATGCGGAAATTGGCTCAGGCCGGATATTGTCTGGTTTGGAGACGCCCTCCATCAGGATGTGCTTAACAAGGCTGTTGCCGTGATCAGGCGCTGCGATCTTTTTGTAAGCATCGGGACCTCCGGTATTGTTTATCCTGCAGCGGGATTTCCACGATTTGCCAAAGAGAACCGTGCCCGATGCATTGAAATCAATCCCGAAGCGAACGACATGTCCTTCCTGTATGATGAAGCTATACGGGACGCGGCTGGTAAAGTACTCCCCGAACTCTTCAGGACGTCATTGCAGGAATCTTAATTGGCAAAGACGAAGAACGCATCTGATGATTTTTAATGTGATGGCTTTGCTTTTCTGAATTTTCATTGAATAAAAAATCCCGCCTCTTTTTGAGAGAGGCGGGATGGTGATTTACGCGGCCTTAATGGGAACTTTGGTCCCTTTCGCTCTGGCACTCTGATTTTTTGGAATCTTGATATCCAGAATGCCGTTTTTAAATTTCGCTTCCGCTTTTTCCGCTTCTATTTCTCCTTCCAGAGGAATCACTCTGCTGAAAGAGCCATAGGACCTTTCCATATAATAGTAATTTTTGTCTTTGTCTTCTTTTTCCTCCTTTTTTTCACCCTTGATGGTTACCGAATCGCCGGTAACGGTTACATCAATATCTTTTTCTTCCACGCCGGGCAGTTCCGCCTTAATGATAAATTCTTTGTCATTCTCCTTGACATCAATCGATGGAGAAAAGACTCCGACGGCCAGACCGCGGGGCGACAGATCGAATCCCCGGAAGAAATTATCAAACAGACTGTTCATTTCACGCTGCAAAGAATAGAAGGGATTATCAACGTCCGTTCTCGTTTTCCGGGCAATTTCCGGTAAAAGATTTCTTACTTTCATAACGAGCCTCCTATTTTAATGAAACTCAGATATTACAAATGCAGTGATGTAATATCTGTAAGTTGAATTAACCCGCATGCGAAGCATAGCGGGGCTAACGAAAAACTTTTCTGCATCAGTCCATAAGTTTTTATTTTCTCTACGCCGCTTGAATGGCAATCTTTTTCGGCTTGACCTTCTCCGCTTTCGGCAATTCCAGTCGCAGAACACCCTGCCGGACTGTCGCTTTAATTTTATCCTTGTCAATTTCATCCGACAACGTAAAGGTTCTCTCATAATCGCCGACTTCATATTCGGAAAACACCAGACTGTAATCCTTCATTCTTCCGTTTTCCACCCGTCCGGTGATGGTCAGAATATTTTTCTCCAGTTCCACGTCAACCGTTTTCTCATCCACGCCCGGCATATCAGCAATCAGAAATAGTGCGTCCGTTGTTTCATAGATATCCACCCTCGGCAAGAACGTTTTAACATTGCGAATTCTTTCCGTTGCCGCCGTATTTTCAGTTTTTTGCAGGTCTTTCTCGGACATAAATCTTGGACCTCCTTTATAAATTAATTTTAATTTTCTTCGGTAAATCTTCTTTTTGTCTTGGTAATGTAATTTTCAAAATCCCTCTTTCATATTTCGCTTCAACGGCCTGTGAATCCACCTGATAAGGCAATTGAAGATTACGCTGGAAATTGCCAAGCTCTCTTTCCTGACGCAAATACGTCTCTCCTTCTTTAATTGGGTCGGACTTGCTGGTTCCGGAAATCGTGAGCACGGCGCCGGTAACCGAAATATTGATATGATCGGGATCCATGCCCGGCAACTCTGTTGTCACAACCAGACAGTTTTCTTTTTCCCAAACATTAACCGCCGGATAATCCGATGCTCCACCCTGACCTACATTGGAAAAAAGCTTGTTGATTTCTCTTTGTAAATCAATAATTTCCGGAATACTGTCCGCAAACCTTTTCATCCTCCATATCCCTGGACCAAACATAGACCATCCTCCTTTCAAAAAATATAATTATACATAAGCAATTGCTATTATTAGATATTTTGCTTATTTCAAGCTAAATATATTTACGAAATTTCTTTTGTCAAGACTCTTCCGCCCGGTAAATAAAAAATCAAAAAGAACCGTGCTGAGTTAAATATCTACTGAATAAAGATAAGATTTTTCGGGATGCATCCCTTGACAGTCCATGGACCCGTAAATATATTAAGGGCGCTTTTAAGGATCATTTTTAAAATCCTTTAAAAAGGTAAGTATGGAAGATCACATTATAAAAATATTTAAAGAAAGTAATCGGGTCAAAGACACTTTTTTGAATGAGAACCTGAGCAAACTGGTGAATGTTGTCGAAACGATAACCTCCACCCTGAAAGCCGGTAATAAAATTCTTATTTTCGGCAATGGGGGATCAGCGGCCGACGCCCAGCACATTGCCGCGGAATTTGTGAATCGCTTTATTATTGAGCGGCCTCCGCTTCCGGCGATAGCGCTGACAACCGATACCTCCGTTCTTACCAGTATCGGCAATGATTATGATTTTTCCGAGATCTTCAGCAAGCAGATCAGAGCCATCGGCCAGCAGGGAGACATTGCGTGGGGTATCAGCACCAGCGGCAATTCCGCGAATGTTTTGAAGGGGCTGGAGATGGCCAAAAAGAAGGGAATGACAACCATTGCCTTCACCGGCAAGGATGGTGGAGACATTGCTAAAATGGTGGATTACCCGATTCATGTATCTTCCAACAGCACAGCGCGCATTCAGGAAACGCATATTACGGCCAGTCATGTCATTTGTGAAATGGTGGATATCAAATTATTTCAGAAACCTGATTTTAAATAATTATGATTTGCAGAGGTCATGGTGAAACTAAAAAAAGATCATTCAGAACATCAAAAAAAAAATGAGCCGTCCGCGGAACACCCGAACGATAAAGTTGCTGCCAAGGATCAGCATCAGGAGATTGAGGACTTAAGAAAACAACTTGAAGAAAAGGAAAAGGAAGCCGCTGCCCATTACGATAAATATGTGCGGTCGGTAGCCGAATTTGACAATTATAAAAAACGGGCTGCCCGGGATAAAGCGGATGCCATCAAGTACGGGAATGAAAATATCATTAAAGATATTTTACCTTTCATGGACAGCCTGGACAGAGCCTTGGAACATGATACCGGTGACATACAGGCGTTCAAAGACGGCGTGGCGCTGATCCAGGATCAGCTTTTATGCTGCTTGAAAAAATATGGCGTGGAAAAAATTGATGCAGCCGGTAAGGATTTTGACCCGAATTTCCACGAAGCCTTGATGCAGGTGGCGAGTGACGAACACGAGAACAATAAAATCGTCAGTGAAATGGAAAAAGGATATTTGCTCAATGGCCGGCTTTTGAGACCGTCCAGGGTCTGTGTCTGTAAAAAAACAAATGTTTCAGAAAACAATAACAAAGATGATGAATTTGACATAACGGAGGATTCAGAAGAATAAGGAGGGAAAAATGGGAAAAATTATTGGAATTGACTTAGGAACGACAAATTCTTGCGTGGCTATAATGGAAGGGGGAGATCCTGTCGTGATTGCCAATCAGGAGGGAAACCGCACCACGCCATCGATTGTGGCGATCTCGGAAAGCGGGGAACGTCTGGTGGGGCAGGTGGCCAAACGACAGGCGATTACCAACTCGGAAAATACCGTCTATGCCGTCAAGCGATTGATCGGCCGGAAATATTCATCGAAAGAAGTTCAGTACGATCTTAAAATTATTCCTTATAAGATAACGGAAGCGTCGAACGGTGATGCGCAGGTTACCGTGCGCGGCAAGAACTATTCTCCGGCGGAAATATCGGCGATGATTCTCACCAAAATGAAACAGACCGCCGAAGATTATCTGGGCGAAAAAATAAAAGACGCGGTTATTACCGTTCCGGCCTACTTCAACGACTCGCAGCGTCAGGCAACCAAGGACGCGGGCAAGATTGCCGGACTCAATGTTTTGCGTATCATTAACGAACCGACGGCCGCGGCCCTGGCCTACGGCCTTGATAAAAAGAAAGACGAAAAAATAGCCGTCTTTGATTTGGGCGGCGGCACATTTGATATTTCCATACTGGAACTTGGCGACGGCGTGTTCGAGGTCAAATCCACCAACGGTGACACGCATCTGGGCGGCGAAGATTTTGATTTGCGCGTCATGGACTATCTGGTTGCCGAATTCAAAAAAGATCAGGGCATCGATTTGCGAAACGATAAAATGGCGCTCCAGCGCCTGAAAGAAGCGGCGGAAAAAGCCAAGATGGAACTTTCGACCACGATGGAAACCGATATCAATCTGCCGTTCATCACCGCGGATGCCTCCGGCCCCAAACACATGAACATGAAACTCTCCCGCGCGAAACTGGAATCTCTCGTGGAAGAGTTAATCAATAAAGTGGTCGGCCCCTGCCAGACCGCGCTTAAAGATGCCGGCATGTCGCCCAAAGACATCGATGAAGTTATTCTCGTCGGTGGCATGACTCGTATGCCGCGCGTTCAGCAGAAGGTCAAAGAAATTTTTGGCAAGGAACCCAACCGGGGCGTCAATCCGGATGAAGTGGTTGCTGTCGGTGCGGCTATTCAGGGTGGCGTTTTAGCGGGGGATGTAAAAGACGTTCTCCTGCTGGATGTGACCCCGCTTTCACTGGGCATAGAAACGCTCGGCGGCGTGATGACCCGATTAATTGAAAAGAATACAACCATTCCAACCAAGAAGAGTCAGATTTTTTCAACAGCGGCAGACAATCAACCGGCGGTCAGTATCCATGTTTTACAGGGTGAACGGCAGATGGCCGCGGACAACCGGACGCTCGGACGTTTCGAACTCGTCGGAATTCCGCCGGCGCCTCGCGGCGTACCGCAAATTGAAGTGACTTTTGATATCGACGCCAACGGTATCGTGCATGTTAACGCGAAAGATCTGGGCACGGGCAAGGAGCAAAGCATCAAGATCACGGCCTCCAGCGGATTGAGTGAAGCTGAAATTGAAAAACTGGTTAAAGACGCGGAAGCGCACGCGGAAGAAGATAAGAAACGCAAGGAGCTGATTGAAGCCAGAAATCATGCCGACGCGTTGGTTTATTCCGTGGAGAAGAACATCAAGGAATTCGGCGATAAGGTTGACGCATCGGAAAAATCCAAGATCGAAGACGCGATCGCCCAGGTAAAGAAAGCGCTGGAAGGCGACGATATTGACGCCATCAAGAAGGCTCAGGATGATTTGATGAATGTATCGCACAAACTGGCGGAAGCCATGTACGCAAAAACCGCCGGCGGTCAGGGAGGTCCCGGAGCAGACAGCGGAGCTCAAGCAGGTGGCGATCAGCAGGCATCAGGCAAGAAGAATGATGATGTCGTGGATGCTGATTTTGAAGACGTGAAGTAATCGATTTCTATCGGTTATTCAAAAGCCCGAAATAAATTAATTTATTTCGGGCTTTTTTACATCGACCTGAAAAATAAAATATTATAAAATAAAACTTGAAAAGGAAAGGAAGATGAATCTTCAATATATTAGAAAAAGTGTTTTGATAGGGTTGAGTGTCGTTTTTCTCATGACATCCGCCGTTTCTGCGTTGGCTGCCGAAAAACCGGACAAGCATGGCGGTGAAAACCGTCCGGCGGTGATTCTAGCCAATGAAAGTTTTCTGCCCGCACTGATCAAATCCATTGATGAAGCGCAAAATGAAATTTTAATGTCTCTTTTTTCTTTCAAAGCCGGTAAGCATAAAGACAGTTATCCCGACCAGATTGCCAGTCATCTGGTGCAAGCGGTCAAGAGAGGCGTAAAGGTCTATATCGTTCTGGAAACATCAGATAAGCCATCGGAAGAATTAAGTATGCAGAACAGAAAGACGGGCAATTTCCTGCAGAGCAGAGGGGTGACCGTATTCTATGATTCGCCGCGCAGGACCACCCACACAAAACTGATCGTGATTGATCAGAAACTGGTTTTGCTCGGCAGTCATAACTTCACGCAATCGGCTTTGAAATATAATAACGAAATCTCTGTGTTGCTGAAAAACCCAGAACTGGCCGCGAATGCCCGCCGCTACATCCTGACCATTATGCAGGAAAGAAATTAAGTACGGAGAAACCATGCGATTTTTACTTACGAATGATGACGGAATTTATGCCAAAGGCTTAAACGCTCTTTACAAGGAGCTTTCGAAAGAAGCGGATTGCCTGATTGTCGCGCCGGAAACTGAACAAAGCGCTGTAGGACATGCTATTACGCTCTCTCGTCCCTTGATGGTGCGGAGAGCCACTAAAAATGACAAATTTTTAGGATATGCTGTGTGCGGCACACCAGCGGATTGCGTAAAAATCGGAATTACCGAACTATCGGACAAGCCTGTTGATCTGGTTGTGTCAGGAATTAATCGAGGCGGCAATGCGGGTGTCAATGTGCTTTATTCGGGAACTGTTTCTGCCGCCACCGAGGGAGCCATTCTGGGATATCCGGCGCTGGCTGTTTCACTGGATACCCATAAAGAAGCGGATTTTACCTTTGCGGCCAAATTCGCCCGAAAAATGACCCGACTCATTTTGAGCAATCAGGAGCAGCTCAAAGGAAGCGCGATCAATGTTAATATTCCCTGCATTCCCCGTGAAAAAATCAAAGGTGTCGTTGTGGTGCGGCAGGCCCAGAGCAATATTGTTGAAACGTTCGAGAAACGCGTGGATCCGCGTGAAAATATTTATTACTGGTTTGCCAGTGAATCACAGTCTGCCCGTAACCAGCAGGATACCGATGTCGGTGCTCTGACCGCGGGATTCGTCACCATCACACCGATTCAACATGACCTGACCCGATACGATTTACTCGACACGCTAAAAAATATGATGAAAAAAAGGAAATATTAGATTTGCAGAAAAACATTGTCTCATCAACGGCAAAATCCTAATCCTCTGGCGGACATTAATAATTGACAGTTGCCCAGAGCGCATGCTTTTTGCGCATCGGTGCATCCCTCCTCGGTTTTGCCCTGATTGATATAGGCGGCTCCCCGACCCAGATAGGCATTGGCGAAATCCGGTTGCAGGCGGGCAGCTTCATTAAAATCCTCAATGGCGATTTGATACCGGCCGATATCATAATAAGTACTTCCCCGATTATAATAAAACTGCGCAAAATCAGGATTGATGCGAATCGCACTATTGAAGTCTTCGATGGCTGGTTGGTATTGGCCCTGTGCGCGGTAAACAATGCCCCGACTGTGATAGGGATAGGAATAATCCGGATTCAAGCGGATGGCTTCGTTATAATGTTCAACGGCGTCTGCAAAATTACCCTTTTCAAACAACGCAATACCGAGATTGGTGTGCGCCAGAAAGTTATCCTTTGTTACCAGGACAGCATGACTGAATAACGTGAAGCTGTTTTTCCAGTAACTGCATTGTTGCCATGTTAAAACAGCCATGATGACCGTCACGGCTAATCCCGCCGGCAATAAAATCCTTTTTTTCATCTTTTCACTTTTAATTAAGGAAGATATTCCCCAAACGATCATGATGGAAATGCCGACAGAAGGCAGATAAATGTAACGGTCGGCCATCGCGTTGTTACCCACCGGAATAATGCCGATCACCGGCAGGATGGCTATGGCGTACCAGAACCAGCCGACCAACAGAAACGGCCGCTTTTTCCCGGCTAAAATAGAAGCACCGCTGATGGCAATAATCAGTAAGACCGAGCTTAAAGCCTGCCAGGCAGGCGTTTCACCGAAAAAAGGATACCCGAGAGACAAATTAAAAGGCCATAATATTTTCTGCAAATAAATTATAAAAACAATCCATGCGTTGATGATTCTCGTATTCCAGGTGTAATTCCAATTCTGGAGGGGTAATTCATGATGCGCAAAAATGGCGAGGATGGAAAAAACCGCCGATAAAAGAAAGAGAAGCCCTTTCTCACGCAACTGCCATACAATAAAATGGCCCTGCTGTTGTTGAAAACGCTTCAGTGGCCAGTAATCCAGCAGAATCATCAAGACGGGCAGGGTGACCGCAATGGATTTACTCATAAAACTACAGGCGAAGAATAAGCAAACCAGTAAATATCTTTGAATCGCGGGTTTTTCCGTGTAATGAACGTAAAAGCAGAGTGTGAGCATCCAGAAGAAAGCGCTTAAAACATCTTTTCGCTCAGCAATCCAGGCCACTGATTCCACGCGCAGGGGATGAAGAGCAAAGAGAGCCGCGATGAATGCGCTGCGCCAGAGGGCGCCGGTCATATGGTGGAAGAGCCCAAAAAGCAATAATGCGCTCAGGATGTGCAGGATCAGGTTGGTCATATGATAACCGCCGGGATTCAGCCCGTATATTTCATAATCCAGCATGAGTGACAGCCATGTTAACGGATGCCAGAATCCGGCATTCATTGTGCCGAATGCCCATCTGACGCCTTCCAGCGTCATGCCGGTCTGCACATGAACGCTTTCGGTAACATAGACTTCATCATCGAGATTGATGAAATCGAAATACTGCACCTGCCCGAAAACCGCCAGTGTGGCCAGTGTCAAAACGATACAAACAAGCAGAATCTGTTTCCGGGAATAGTGATTTGCTTCATTCAGCATGACGGCCTGCTGGTTTTGAGACGAACTTGTAAAAGCCTATGAATTTGTTCAGCGTTAAAATAGCGGATACCCTGTTGAAAGACGTCAAATTTAATTGACAATATTTTTTGCTAAATTCGTTTTCAGGAAATGACCCATGATTTCTACAATTTTTTCAAACGGCTCACCGACATAAGGATCAAAGTGATTCATCGGCAAGCTGATATAAGTGGCTTTGTTCATCCGGTCCGCCATTTTCTTAGGCCCTGACGGCGGGAACAGCGTGTCATTTTCCGCTCCGACGATCAGCGCCGGACACACCACCTCGTCCGCATAGCGGATCGGCCGATAGAATCCCATGGTAAATATAATATCAGCGGGGCAGAAGTTATATTTTTCAAAATCCTTTTCGTTGCCATTGTCTATCAATTTAAGTAGCCCATCCATGGAATCCGGTCTGCTCATCATGGCAAAAGCCTCATCCGGTCGTCCCGCGATGCGAACATTGTGGCGGTGTTTCGTAAAAAGAGAGGTGAAGAAGTCTGCAAAACCATGATAGGCGCCTTTCAGCGCAAAAACCGGATCGGTCTTCAGATAAAACCATTGCGTTGATAGTCCATCGGTGAACGGAACCTGCGCTACGACCGCCAGTATTTCGGGGTGTTTTGCCGCCTCCACGATCACATGTCCGCCGCTGAATGACGTACCCCATAAAGCCATGCGTTTTGCGTCAACACGTTCCAGTGTTTTAACATGGGCGATGGCCGCCTCCCAATCCTGTAAATGGCGAGTGGGATTGACATAATTGCGCGGTTCCCCTTCGCTGTCATTGAATCCGCGATAATCGAAAACAAAAACCGCCAGGCCCAGTTGAGCGAATCTTTCCGCATAGGCCGGCAGACGCATCCAGCGCTGACCGCCGAATCCATGAGCCATCACGATAACCGGCGGTTTCAAGACACCGGCTGGAAGATAAAGCCACGCCTTCAACTGATCTCCGTGACTCATAAAAGTTTCATCCTCTCTGGTAAATTGCAGGGAAGAATCAGGCAATTTTTGCAAATCAACAGACGTTTCCTGAGCCCAGGAAAATGAAACCGGTAAAAGGAATAATAAAAGTATTAAAAAACGATATTTAAACATTTTAAAAACCCTTTTTTTTAATTTAGTTGAACTTGATGAAGATATAGATCTCTTACAGTAAATAAATTTCTCAGTCAATAGAAGTGAATGATGATAGGCGGACATATCGCGAGTTCATATATTTTAGAATTTAATAATGTTTCCTGGAAACGGCTCCTACCAGCCTGACTTGATATAACATTGCGGAGACGTCTTGACATTCCCCTTCATGCTTTTTATATTCCTTTTGATAAAAATCAATCGTTAAATCATAAGGGTTGCTCCGTTCATCGGGATACCGCAAAGGCTGTCTTAGAACGGCCGCAAAATTTATTTTTTCACGAGAGGGATACATCATGGATCAGGAAATAAAACTCATTGATGAGAAGGTCAAAGCCAAAAGTGAATTCATAGAGAGAATCAATAAAGCCATGGCCGGCACGATTATCGGCCAGAAAAATATCATCGACCGCCTCTTGATCGCGATGCTCTGTAACGGTCATGTTCTGGTGGAAGGCGTTCCGGGACTCGCCAAAACCCTGATTGTCAAAACACTGGCTGCGGCCATCGACGCTCAGTTCTCACGCATTCAGTTTACGCCCGATCTCCTTCCTTCCGATTTGATCGGCACGATGGTTCTCAATCCCAAAACAGGAGAATTTACTCCCCGTCAGGGGCCGATCTTCGCCAATATTATTTTGGCGGATGAAATCAACCGCTCTCCTTCCAAGGTTCAGAGCGCGCTACTGGAAGCCATGCAAGAACATCATGTAACCATCTCCAAGGACACGTATCGCCTGCCGGAGCCTTTTATGGTCATGGCCACGCAAAACCCGATTGAGCAGGAAGGGACCTACCCTCTGCCGGAAGCGGCTATTGACCGTTTTATGCTCAAGGTCAAAATTACGTATCCCACCAAGGATGAAGAAGTTCAGATTATAGATTCGGCCCTGATCGGCGAGGAACCGAAAGTGGATAAGGTGATCACGCCGCAGGACATCATGGACACCCGCAGCCTGATTAATCAAATCTACATTGATGAAAAATTGAAACACTATATCGTGTCTTTGGCCAATGCCACACGTCGACCGGAGGAATTCGGTCTCAATGAAATCAAAGGACTAATCCAGTATGGCGCTTCGCCGCGCGCGTCCATTTATCTGGCGCAGGCCGCCAAGGGTCACGCGTTTATCCGCCGCCGCGGCTACGTCACGCCCGATGACATCAAAACCATCGGCATGGATGTTTTTCGACACCGGATTATCCTGACCTATGAAGCTGAAGCCGAGGAACAAAGTGTGGAAACAATCGTCCAGAAGGTATTCGATGCTATTGAGGTCCCATAAACGATGCTTGACAGGTCGATTTATAAAAAAATCAGACAGATTGAAATCCGTTCGCACAAGGCCGTCAATCAGCTTTTCGCCGGTGAATACCGTAGTGTCTTCAAGGGGCAGGGTCTGGAATTTTACGAAGTCCGCGAATATGTTCCGGGAGACGACATCCGGTTGATCGACTGGAATGTCAGCGCCCGCCTGGGTGCCCCGTATGTCAAAAAATTCATTGAAGAGCGTCAGCAGAGCATCATTCTGTGCGTCGATGTCAGTGCTTCTCAGGATTTCGGTTCCCAGAAATTAAACAAAAATGAAGCCGCTGCCGAGATTGCGGCGGTGCTTGCTTTTTCGGCGATTAAGAACAACGATCTTGTGGGACTGCTCATGTTTTCCGACCGGATTGAAAAATACATTCCTCCCAAACGAGGACGGCGCCATGTGTTGCTGGTCATTCGGGAAATACTTTCGTTCAAACGTCAGGGAAAGAGAACGGATATGGCGCAGGCGCTACGCTATCTGAGCCGTGTCAATAAAAAAAGCTCCGTACTGTTTGTCATCTCGGATTTTCTGGCTCAAGGATACGAGCAACCGATTCGTATCCTTTCTAAAAAACATGATCTCATTCCCATCATCATCAAGGACAAAATGGAAAAACAACTGCCTCAGCTTCCGGTGGTTTCTTTTGAAGATCCGGAGTCGGGTGAATTGATGGAAGTTGATTTGCGGGATGAAAAGCTGCGAGAAGCTTATCAGGCAATCTCAACCAACGCGTTAAATGATTTACGAAAATTTTTCAGAACCCTGAAACTCGATCATCTGGAGTTGGGCGCCGATGGCGAGTATGTAGCCGCGCTCAATCGTTTCTTTAAAGCGCGGGAAAGAAGGATAGCTCACTGATGCCGGAAGAATTAAAAGATATCAAAGACGTCCTTTATATTTTCGACTGGTGGACTTTTTTGTTTTTTCTGCTGATTACGCTGATTCTCGTCAGTGCCGGATATTTTCTTTTGAAGCTGTTCCGGAAATGGCGTGAGCGCAAGCAGAAAGAAAAGAAAGAAGTAAGTTTTCCGGAAAGCCCCTGCAATGAAGTTGCCCTGGAGGCCTTGATGAAAATTGATCCGGTTGAATACTTTGAAAAAAAGAAAATTAAGGAATTTTATTTTGAGATCACCGATATCGTGCGCCAGTTTCTGGGTGCCAACTACCATCTCGATACGCTCGATAAAACGTCACGGGAAATTATTGAGGAACTGGAGCGGGTGGAACGTGATTATAACAAGGTTAGAAATCTGGATCGCTATTTCAGCGATTGCGATCTGGTAAAATTCGCCAGGCTGCGACCGGGATTGGCTGAAATGAAACAAAAGAAGACAGAATCGGAAAATATTATCAGGGAATGTTGGAAGAAGGTGTCGTAGATGCGTTTCCAAAGTTTCTGGTTCATTATTTTATTGTTGGCTTTGCCTTTTTTGTACCGGTTTGTTGTCAGGAAAAAGCCGGCAAGCCTGCCGCACCCTGATTTGCTGAGCAAGCTTAAAGACAGATTGCATGACAAAACCATTAAAGTCAGGCTGCCGCTATACTTGAGGCTGACGGCAATGGTTTTCCTGATTCTGGCCTTGATGCGTCTTCAGTATGGCTATGTTGCCGACGCGAGCAACCGCAACGGTGTGGATATCATGGTGGCACTCGATGTAAGCACCAGCATGAATGCGGAAGACTTTAAGCCGGACAGGATCAGTGTGGCCAAAGATGTTCTGACTAATTTCATCAACGGCCGTCCACAGGACCGCATCGGTCTGGTGATCTTTTCGGGAAAGAGTTATCTGCAAACTCCGCTAACAACAGATCACAACACCGTATTAAATTATCTGGATCAGATTCACACCGGCATGATTGAAGACGGCACCGCCATCGGCATGGCGCTGGCCACCTCAGTCAATCGGTTGAAGGATTCCGAGGCAAAAACCAAAATCATTCTTCTTTTAACGGATGGTGAAAACAACGCCGGTGAAATTGATCCGCCGACCGCCGCCAGGATGGCGCAGGCTCTAGGTATCAAGATCTATGCGGTCGGGATCGGCGATCCCAACGGCGCACCGGTCAAGGTTAGAGATCGCTGGGGCCGATGGGTCTATGCCCGCACCCCTGACGGTTCTCTGCTGTTGACGAAAATGAATGAATCCGGGTTGCGCGAAATCAGTTCGCTCAGTGAAGGTGGCTATTTCATGGCCGGTGATGAAAATAAGCTCAAGGAAATATTTTCCGAAATAGACAAAAGGGAAAAGACAAAATTCAAAGTCAAAGATATTTTCATTTACAATGAATATTTTGCCTGGTTTGCCTGGCCGGCGTTGCTTTTATTGCTGATGGAATGGTCGTATCGCCGTTTTTATTTGAGGAGGTTGCCGTGATTTTTGGTGAGACCATGAAACTCTGGCTTCTTTTGATGGTCATCGGGCTGATTGTTCTGGAAATTATCCTCTGGAACAAAAAGAAAAAGCTGATTGCCGGATTGTTTCCCGGAGAACTGACCGATTTGATGTTGAGAAACTGGGATAAAAAAAACCATTTCATCAGGCAGGTTCTGTTTGTATTGGCGATTTTATTTTTGATTGTGGCGCTGGCCAGGCCGCAATGGGGGCAAAAAACGGAAGTCACCGGTCAGATGGGTATCGATGTCATGATTGCCATCGATGTTTCCAAAAGCATGCTGGCACAGGATCTTGCGCCCAACCGGCTGGAAAATGCCAAGAATTCCCTGAATCTGATCATCGATGAACTGGCCGGTAACCGGATTGGCCTGGTCGCTTTTGCCGGAGCGGGTTTCATTAATTGTCCATTGACCACGGATGTCGGCGCGGTAAAAATATTTCTGAAATCCATCGATACGGAACTGATTCCCGATCCGGGAACGGATATAGAAAATGCCGTACAGGAATGTATCAGGGCTTTCGGCAAATCCACCAACAGCAAGGTGATTATTCTTCTAACGGACGGGGAAGAGCTTTCCGGTTCTGCTGTGTCGGCGGCCGAGCTGGCTTACAAAGAAGGCATCCGGATATTTGCTGTTGGAATAGGTTCGCCGGAAGGTGCACCAATCCCGGCCGAGGGCGGCTTTAAAAAAGATGAAGAGGGAAATATCATCATGAGCCGGGTCAATCGGGACCTTTTGAACATTCTTGCGGAAAAAACAGAAGGCAGGGCATTTCTGATCAGTCAGGACCGCACCGGGTTTCAAAAATTGTTTGCTGCCATTGCCCTGCTGCCCAAGCAAAGGCTTAAGGGAAACATGGTCTATCAGTATCAGGACCGCTTTCAGATATTTCTTTTCTTAAGCCTGCTTTGTCTGGTGGCGGAAATGCTGATTCCGGAGAGAAAATCATGAAACGTATAATTTTCAGGATTAACAAATATATCATTGTCTTGTGTTTTGCCCTTTGTTTGCTGATGATGGCGCAAAGTGCTTTTGCGCTTCCGTTTCGTTCGGACTTGAACCGCGGTAACGATCTTTATAAAAAAGGAAAATATGCAGAGGCCGGACAGGTTTACAATAAGATTCTTCAAAAGAAAGCCGGTGATCTGAAAGCAAGATTTAATTTGGGAGATTCCCTGTATAAAGAAGGGCGATATCAGGAAAGCCAAAAGGTTTTTGAAAGCCTGACCGCGCCATCCGTTCCCAAGGGTTTGCGGGAGTCGGCCTATTATAATCTGGGGAACTCCTTCTTTAAGCAGGAGGATTATAAAGGCGCGATCGGTGCCTATGAAGAAGCGCTGAAAATTGATCCGAAGGATAAGGATGCTCAGTTTAATCTGGAACTGGCAAAAAAAATGCTGACCATGCCCAAACACAACAAGCAGGATCAGCAAAAAGATAAAGAGAAAGACAAACAGCAGAAAAAGGAAGACGAAAAAAATAAGTCAGGCGATAAATCCGAAGACAAAAATAAGGATAAACGGAATGATCAAAATGAGCAGGCGCCAACAAAACCGGGACAGATGAGTAAGGAAGACGCTCTGCGCATTTTAAATGCTCTCGATGATCAGGAAAAACATAAAACTCAAAGAATGAAAGCTGGAAGAGGTAAAGGTAATGTCAGAGACTGGTAAAATCTCACTGAGCGGAAAGGATAAAACCGCCAAGCTTGGTTTGTGGTTTATATCCGCGGTTATTTTAATATTTTGCATTTCTGGTTTTGCTCTGGCGGCCGATGTTACCTTTAATGCCAGTGTGGATAAAAAAAGCGTGGCGCTGGATGACACCATTCAGTATACGCTGGCTGTTTCCGGAAATTCCGTAGGAAGCGCACCCAGTCCAACCCTTCCTAAGTTTACAAATTTAAACGTGGTGGGCACCTATCAGTCTTCCAACATTTCCTTCATTAATGGCAAGACCAGTGTTTCCAAATCCTTTGTTTACACCCTGCAACCGGAGAAGGTCGGGCCGGCGCATATCGGCCAGGCCAGCATCAACCTCGGCGGACAAACCTATACAACTGAACCGATTGATATCAAGGTGACCAAAGCTGAAGGGAGGAAACCGCAGGCTGGTCCTCCGGCAGGAGTACGATCAAGATTCCCCGGCATGTGGGATGATTTTGATGAGTTTTTTAAATCACATTCACCGCGCTTTCCGCGGCCTGAAGTCGTCCAAGACCCGGTTAAAGTCGAGCTGAAAGCTTCACAAAACACAGTCTATGTTAATCAGCAGATTATTTTGACCTTTACTTTTTACAGAAGGGTCAATCTTTTTCAAAGTCCTTCCTATTCACCGCCGGACACCACCGGATTCTGGGCGGTTAATCTGCCCTCGGATAAGGATATGCGCGAAGTCACGCTCAACGGGATAAAGTATATGGCTCAGGATTTCAAGACAGCGCTTTTCCCGACGACAGCCGGAGACTTTACGATTGGGCCGGCAACGCTATTAGTGCAGACCGATCCTTTCAGAGCTGCGCAAACGATAAAAACCGCGCCCTTGAAGGTCAAGGTTCTGCCATTGCCGGAAAAAGGGAAACCCGATAACTTCTCGGGGGCAGTGGGCAGCTATCAGATGGATGTAACGCTCAAACAGCCCGAGATTGAAAGAGGTCAACCCGTTCAGATAACGGCCAAAGTCTGGGGCAGCGGCAATATTCAAACGATTTCCGAACCGGTCAGTGCCTTTTCTGCAGATTTCAAAAAACTTTCATCAACCGGAAAGGAAGATATGGTGAAGGAGAAAAACGGTGTGTCCGGTTACAAGAGTTTTGAGATCGTTCTCATTCCTTTGAAAGAAGGTAAATTTACTCTGCCGTCTTTTGAGTTTTCCTATTTTGATCCGGATAAAAAAGAATATCGAACGCTGAAAAGCCGTGAACTGAGCTTGACTGTTCTACCGTCCGAAATTCCGCTGCCGCAGGAATACGAAAAAAGTCTGGCCGAGGATCAGGCTAAAAAACAGATGACGACGATCACCGTTGACTGGCAGAAAATTTTGGCCGCTATTCTTGCGGTAGTGACCTCTGTATACTTCTGGCTGCCGTTGTCGGTTCTTATTACTTTTATGGCAATTTTTATTTTATATCGGAAATATCAGGAAAGACTGATAGCCGATCCGGCAAAATTCCGTCAGAAGCAGGCGCTCAAAGTATCGAGAAAAAGACTGAAAAAAGCGTCTCACCTGTTAAAGAAAAACGAACTGAAGGAATTTCTCGGGGAAATATTCAATTCTGTGGCGAAATATCTCGGCGACAAATACGGCTTCTCCGCCAATGGAATTACCACGGACGGTTTGAGGGAAATTCTTGTTAACAAAGGCCTGTCGCCTGATGCTCAAAAGAAACTGGATAATTTTATATATGAGTGCGACATGCTGCGTTTCACGCCGTCATCTTTAAGTAAAGAAAAAGCCGTTGAACTGGCAAAGGTGGCTGAAAATTTGATTATTACGATTGAAAACAAATAAGAATCACTCGGAGCAAATCCGGTCTCTGCCGCTGTTTTTTGCCCGGTACATGAATTGATCAACGCGGTGAACAAACGCCCTCATCTCTTCCTTCTGGTTGTGCTGGGCCACGCCGATGCTCACTGTCATATGAACCTTTTGACTCACCACGGGGGAGAAGGTCTCTTTCCTTAATTCGGCCTGAATCCTTTCCGCCGTCACGATTCCTTCCTGACGTGTCGTCATCGGCAGAATAACCGTGAATTCCTCACCGCCGTAACGATAGGCAGAGTCCGTTTCCCGCAGACATCCTTTGATAACCTGACCCAACCGTGACAGTACAATATCGCCCTCAACGTGTCCGTAGGTGTCATTGAATTCTTTGAATTTATCAAGGTCTAACAGCAAAAGAGTTAACGGTTGTTTGTAGCGATTGGACCGCTCTATTTCTTTTCTCAGTTGTTCGTAAAAATGCCGGGAATTGTAAAGTTGCGTGAGATCGTCGATAATGCTCAATTCCAGATATCGCTGTTCACTTTGCTTGAGTATTTCCTCCGCTTTTTTCCGTTCGGTGATATCGCGATAGTTAACAATGACGCCTTCCACACCAACATCGGTTATTAAATTGCTTCCGATGCCCTCAAACGAATGAAAGATGCCCTGCTTGTCACGAAGACGCATTTCCCCCCTGATGTTATGCGGGTCTTTATGCTGCAGTAACGTGATGAATGATTCGGCTATAAACTGAACGTCATCCGGATGAATTAGTTCCAATCCCCGATGGCCGATTCTTTCTTCGACTTTGTATCCCAGAACTTTCTCCACTGCCGGGTTAATATAAGTGATAATGCCTTCACGATTCACAACAACAATGATGTCGGAAGAATGCTCCACCAGCGCACGGAACCGCTGTTGCTCGACGCGCAGTTTGTCTTCGACAAGTTTCCGCTCGGTAATGTCTCTGCTCTCTCCCAGAATCGATGTTGCCCTGCCGTTTTTGTCCCGTATTGTCGTGAACTTGCATTCCAGCCAAACCGTCCGGCCTTCTTTGCATATAAATTCCAATATCAGCGTACGGTTTGAAACATAATCCGGCACATTGCGGACCTTGGGCATTTCGATGGTTTTGTAATTCATGGCGGTCCTAAAGGACGATGGCGTGAGCAGTTTATCCAGTGAAAGCTTTTTGATTTCATCAACAGTATATCCCAATAACTTTTCCGTTGATGGGCTGATGTAGGTCGCTTTCAGGTTCATATCCGTTATCCACACCGGGTCTTTCATGTGTTCGGCCAGCAGGCGGTATTTTTCTTCGCTATGCTTCAGTTTTTCTTCCGTCTGTGTTCTTTCGGTTACATCTCTGAAAGCGCCAACGATATAATCTTTATTGCTGAGAGTAATCTTGGAAGCACTGATGTCGGCGAAGAAAATGGTTTTATCTTTTTTCATGACCGGTATGTTCCTCGCCAGATCAATCTCTTTTTTGATCAACTTTTCGCACTGATCCAAAGCCAGAGGTACGATATCCGGGGGGTGAATGTCAGGTATGGTCAAATGAATAAATTCTTCCCGGGAATATCCCAGCAGGTCACATATTTTTTGATTTGCATCCACGAACCTGTCTTCATCGATATTCAAAAGGATAATTCCGTCAGACGAGGAATTAAACATGGTGCTGAATTTTAATTCGTTTTCCTTTATTTCGTTAAAGGCATTGGAAATCCTGCCTTTGAGCCTGGAAATATACCCGCCGACCACAGAAAACCAGGGGAGTACGATTGCCAGAACCACAAGATCCAGTATCTCATTTTTCATATTCATGGATTCAGGGTGGTTCTTGTGCAGCAAGAAAATTACCGTCGCATAACCGGCAATCGTATATAATGACAAAAAAAGGAATTGCCGGACATTCAACTTGAAAAGACCGAAGACAAATATGACCAGGTAGAGCAGCAGCGCAGCTCCTCTTGTTGGTCCCGCGTAATATAAAACCTCCATCGTCCAAAACGTGGCAACCGCAATCTGGAGAAGGGTGAGGCTTGGATCCCTGAACCGTTTATTCCATCCGGTCCTGATGATCACGTAAATCAAAACATTACTGGTCAGAATGCCTAACTGGGAAAAAACCAGAACATGCAAAGGCACCGGGGTAAGACCCATCAGGAAACTGAAAATCACCAGGGCGCAGAAGATAAAATACGAAGCAAAGGCAATGAAAAAGCGTTTGATCCGCAACGTCTGTTGTTTGTCACCGTCAGGAAATATACTAAACATATTTTATATATGAATGAAAAAAAATTAAGAGCGACCTCATTATCATATTTTTATACGATTATCATACATAAATTTGAATCCCGGCGTTTTTGTCATAACATGCTGAAAGAAGAATGGATTACCGTTTAAGTTTGAAGAGGGATTGCAAGGTGCAAGCCAGTCGATCATTTTCTAATTATTGACGATCCGTTCTATTTCCGCGCCATAGGCCTTCATTTTTCTCTGTGACAAATACTTTTCCGGATGTGTTGTATCCTGAGCGAGTCCCAATAAATGACTGTCCGGCAGAAACATGAAGATGGCGCGATTTTCGTCTTTTGCCCGATAAAAACGCCAGTTGTAAAGTTTTTTGAGCAGCAATTTCTGGTTCTGATCAAGCTCATCGAAGCCCTTGATTTTTTTATAGCCCTGCCGGTTGAAGGTTTTTTCCTGCCAGTCCGTGTCGGCAATTTTGACAAAAGCTTTTGAAGCGGCATCCTGCAAATTGTTAAAGGCCAGTGCCCGCGATTGCTTTTCATACAAGTCAGGCAGATAGATGACATCCTGAGCGGCATATTGCAGTTGCTCTTCAGTCAGGGGGCGGTTATCCCAGCGCGACCGCTGTATTTTTTTGTTCTTTTGCAGGTCCACGCCGACAAATTCCTTGATCATTTTTTCGAGAGAGAGTTGCTGAAATCCCAGAATAAGCGCGGCCCGGTGGGTGTCGAAAATGTTCTGAAAATTAAAGCGGTAATCCCTTTTCAGCAGACGAATATCATTATCGGCAGCATGTAGAATCTTCAAGATTCGCGTGTTAGCAAAATACCGGCCTAAACAGGAAAGGTTCAGCTTTTCCAGCGGATCAAAAATATAAACCGTATCGTTGGCGTAAATTTGAATGAGGCAGAGTTTTTCCCGGAAATAACGAAACGAATCATATTCCGTATCAATGCTTAAAACCTTTGCCCGCTCAAAATCATCAGCAGCACGCTGCAACCTTTTTTGCGTATCAACCAGAAGCCATGGGGTAGTCATAGGGGCGAACTTATCCGAAATGTGAATTTATTGCCACAAAAATGAAAAAGAAAAATAACAGAAAAAAAATCACGGGATAATCGGACGACGTCAGTTTTAATTCGACAAGGGAGGAGCGCTCCCCTCGCCGGTAATTGCGTGACTCCATGGCCAGGGCAATTTCATCGGCGCGCCGGAAAACACCGAGCAGAATTTTTAACGTTGATCGTAAAAAAACTTTAATCTTTGTTACCAATCCTGAATGCGGCAAATCATATCCCCTGGCTCTTTGAGCGGTTTCGATCCTCTCCTTTTCCGTCAGCAGAATCGGCATAAGTCGCAAAGCCAGCATGATCATGACGGCCAGATCATCAACCGGCGCCCGCAGTTTTCTCAGCGGCTTTAAAAAATATTTGATGGCCGCGATAAGTTGTGAGGGAGCGGTGGTCATGGTCAGCAGAACTGCGGCTACAACCAGGCAGAAAAATCTCCAGATGACCCAAAATCCTTCCTGAAAACCGGTGCGGGAAAAGGAAAGACTCAGAAAAGTAGTTGCGGCCGCCCCCTGCCCTTGGTTTTCAGAGAAAAAAACATGAACAATAAAAATCAGCGCGATAAAGAACCAAAAGGGTTTGATCGACTGGCCGATCACGCGTAAACTTAAACCACCGGCTAAGGCCGCAAGCAACAGGGCGATGCCGCTGACCAGCGCAACAGCCGGCTTGATCCACAGAATAAAAATACTGAAGACAAAGGCAGCGACTAATTTGACGCGCGGATCAAGGTCATAAATGAGCGACTCGCCTCTGATAAAGGATCCGGTATGATACATCATCAATCCTGCTTCCTGCCGATCAGGGCGGTGATTTGCTCCAAAGCCGCACGCATACCGACGATATCAGTCCTCACGGGAAATCCCGCCTCTTTCATTTCCAGCAACAGTTCCGTAATCTGGGGAAGCTGCAAGCCCATATGTTTGAGAAGGTCAGCCCTGGCAAAAACTTCCGTCGGCCTTCCATCCAGAACAATGCGGCCTTCCCGCATCACCACAACTCTCTGCGCGAGGGCCGCTTCCGCCATATTATGCGTAATGTGAATGATTCCCACGCCTTCGGAATGGAGTTTTTCAATAATGTCCACCACGCGCTGAGCGGCCGCAGGATCAAGAAATGCGGTCGGTTCATCCAATGCGATAAAGCGCGGCCTCATGGCCAGCACTCCGGCAATGGCCACCAGTCTTTTTTCACCACCGGATAGATTTTCCGTGTTGCGTCGGGCCAGCCCGCTAATGCCCACTCTGGATAAAGCCTCAGCGACCCTTGCTTTGATTTCCGATGTCGGCAGACATAAATTTTCCGGACCGAAAGCAATATCTTCCTCGACCGTCATGCCGACGATCTGATGGTCGGGATTTTGAAAAACCATTCCAACCTGAGATCTGATGACGGCCTGATGCTTTGGATTGTGCGCAGGCAATCCACCGACCGTAACGGTTCCGCTCAACGGCAGGAGCAGAACATTCAGATGCCGGATCAGCGTTGTTTTTCCGCAGCCGTTGGGTCCGATTACGGCAAGATGCTCTCCTGCCCTGATTTGCAGAGATACACCGCGGAGCGCTTCAATACCCTCCGGTTCATATTTGTAATAGACATCATCTAAGATAATCAATGGTTGTTTCCAGAACTTACTATACTTTTATTTTTCCTTTCAACTGCTCACAGACAACGGCGGCCAGCAGAATTTTTATGACATCGCCCGGAAGAAAAGGTAATACCCCGGCAGCCAAGGCTTTGTTGAAACTCATCTTCGCCACCACCGCCAGTTGAATGCTTCCCAGCGAGTAGATGATCACCATTCCGAGCAACATGGAAAAGATATTCCAGAAAAAACCGGCATTTTTCCTCATTTTGCTGACCGTGCCCATGACAAAGGCCCCGATAATGAAACCCAGCAGATATCCGCCGGTGGGGCCGAAGAGCACGCCAAGCCCTGCCTTGCCGCCGGCAAAAACCGGTATGCCCACCACGCCGAGCATCACGTAAATACCCTGACTGGCGGCGCCAAGGGGGCCGCCCAGCAGAACAGCAGTCACATTCAAAAAAAATGTCTGCGCGGTAACCGGCACCGGCGGCAGGGGAATGACCATAAAAGCTCCCGCCGCCGTGAGCGCTCCACAAAGCGCCGCGTAAACCAATCCTTTTATTGATGTGTGATCAGCAGCCATTCTTTGTTCTTGCCGGGCAGTTCATTTAAAACGTCAGCGAAACGCCGCCTTTCAATGTGATGCCGGGCATGGGGTAGTAAAAATTCGGCATTCCGTACTGCTCGTAGTCAATTCCGAAGGAAGAATATTTGACGTTGGCGATGTTGTCAATGCCCAGAAATGCGGTCAGATTATATTTGTTCAATGCCGGTTTGTACTGAATATTCATATTCAGTAATGTGTGATCATCCAGTTTTTCGGTCGAATTGTCGTTATCACCGGAGAGATAGGCGTCACCCACATGCTGTAGTTCAGTCCTTAGCGTGATATGATATGGTAGATAAATATCCAGGCCGATATTGGCCGTATGTTTGGGAACCAGTGGCATTTCTTTGTTGTTATTGGCGCCGATCTCAAAAGTGGCCTTATGGTAAGCGTAATTTCCATACACCTTCAAATACGCCGGCCAGAGGTAAGCCAGAGATAATTCAGCTCCATCATGTCGTGTCTTGCCGGTATTACAATTCTCGCCGGTAAATGTTGTCGGATCATAGACATATTCGATTTCATCATCCATGTCGATGCGGAAAAGCGTCAGTCCCAGTTTCAGATTTTCTACTGGATAATATTCAGTGCCCGCTTCCATGCTAATGCCCTTTTCGTGATTCAGGCCGGTTAAAAACTTTCCACCGAAGCCGCTGAAAGAAGCAACTTCATCCAAAAACGGAATCCGGTAAACCGTCGCGTATTTGACATAAGCTCTGGAATTGTCTCTCCAGAACCACGTCAGCCCCGCTTCATAAGCTTCGGCTTTATAAATATTTTTTTGATCATTAAAATTATTGGCCGGGGTGGAGTAATCTTCATTGGAACCTTCGATGGATGTCCGCTCAAAACGGCAACCGGCGCTGAGAATCAGATTCTTCAACAAACTGAACTCATCGCGTATGTAGCTTCCCGTGCTGATTCTGGTAAAATCGGCCGTACTTAATCTGGACTTTCTTCCGCGATCACTGAAAATGTCTTTGGTATAGGGTTCATTGTAATAATCCAGGCCGACAATGACTTTGTTGTGAAAACCGAAAGGATTGTTTTCCAGAATGTAGCGGGGAGCAATCCCGAAGGTATCGGTATCGGTGTCGGAATAATTATAGGACATCCAGGATGGCATATTCATCTGCAAATCCTTTTTACCGTACATGAAATTGACTTCCGTTTTTCCCCACGTTCCCCAGAAGGATTTCACGCCAAGATTAACGTTTGTATACTGATCGTCACCGTCATCGTCAGAATGCGCTTTCATGAAATAGTCCGGCATGGCGGGCTGATACTGCCTTCTGTCTCTGCTCATCTGGCCTTTGGTTAAGGCGCCCGGCATTTCATAATCGACTTCATTAAAGGAAACGCCCAGCGTAACATTGAGCAAATCATTGGCCGCGTAGCCGACATCCAAACCGGCGCCCTGCGCTGAATATTCCGAGCGTTCACGGTAACCAGAGCTGAAATTGTTTTCTCCGTTCAGGGAGTAGGTCCACGTCCCGGCCGCGCCGTTTACGCTGAATCTTTCGTTATGCAAACCGTAACTGCCGCCCAGGAACGATGCATTCACAACAGGTTTTCCCTTTCCTTTTTTGGTGATGATGTTAATCACACCGCCGATGGCCGCGTCGCCATACAAAACACTGCCCGGTCCGCGGACAATTTCTATTTTTTCAATGGTATTCACGGGCGTCTGTAGCCAGTTAATGGAAGCCATGTCGGTTCTGTTCAAACGGCGTCCGTCCAGCATAATCAGGGTCTTGCCAAAGGGATTATCGCCGCCGAAACCGCGCATGTCAATCATCGCCTGTGAGGAATTGCCGCTGTATGTCCTGAACTGAATGCTTTCGATTTTATCCAGCACTTCCACCAGTGTTGTTGCGCCGGCGTCCTGGATTTCTTCTTCGGTAATGACGGTGACACTGGCCGGCGCTTTGCGGATTTCCTGGACATCGCGGGTTGCGGTCACCACGACTTCTTCCATCGTAGTCATTGGTTCACCGGTTTTTTTGTCTTCGGCCTGCGCGGGTGAAAAAATAAATACGGACAACAGTAGAAATAAAACAGAAAACTTCTTCATGGAGCTTCTCCTTTCCCCCTCGGGATTAAAGTAAGTTGGATTCGCCATAAAGTTTCCTGGCTTGCGGCGACCTACTTTCCATCCCTTCCCGATGCCGGAGCTTCAGTGGATTCACATGGATTTCGTTCCGCTTACAGTTGCGGGGCAGCGCCGGACTTGAACCGGCTTCCTTTATTGGCAATCTCGATGGTTCAGCAGTGTCACGCGGGGAGATCCGTCGTAAGGATTGGAATCTATCCCGGCTTCCACATCGTAAACCGCTTTTATGTTTGCCGCGGTAATAATTTCCGCGGGAGTTCCTATAGCATAAATTTTTCCGGAAGCAAGCAAAATGATCATGCGCGCGTTTTGCGCGGCCAGGTTGATGTCATGCGTGACAAAAATCACCGTTAGTTTTTGACGGATATTCAACTGATGCAGCAACGCCAGAAATTCCGCCTGGTGTTTCAAGTCCAGAAAAACCGTGCTTTCGTCCAGTAATAATATTTTCGGCTCCTGGGCCAGCGCGCGGGCGATTAGAACCCGCTGCCGCTCTCCGGCGCTGAGCTCGTTGAAACGCCGCGACGCAAAGGCAAGCGTGTCGGTTTTCTCCATCGCGTTGTGAACAATTTGGTAATCTTTCTCATCTTCAAACCGGTATCTTCCCAGATGCGGAAACCGCCCCATCAAAACAATTTCTTCCGCGTAAAACGGAAAAATATCCGCGGTTTCCTGAGGAACGATCGCCACTTTCCTGGCGATTTCTCTGCGCGACCATTTGCCCGTTTCCTTGCCTTCGATCAGCATTTGTCCCGAATCAGGAAGCAATGTGCCGTTGATCATTTTAAGCAGGGTGGTCTTGCCGGAGCCGTTCGGGCCGATGATGGCCGCCATTTGAGATTCATCAATGGTCAAGGAAACGTCATCCATGACGGGATGAGTTTCATAGCTGAATTTGACATTGCGGGCAGTGATCAGGGACATGGTCATTACGCCTTTCTTTTCAACAGAAAAATAAAGTAGGGAGCGCCGCATAATGCTGTAATGACGCCGACCGGCAATTCCGCGGGGGCGAGAACCACTCTGGCAATCGTGTCAGCAACCATCAAAAATGATGCGCCGAACAAGGCCGAAACCGGCAGAAGCAAACGATGGTCAGAACCGAACACAAGACGCATAAAATGAGGGACCATAATGCCCACAAAACCGATAATGCCGGCCATGGAGACCGCCACGGCTATCATCAGCGAGGTGATGATCAAAAGAAAATACTTTGTTCTTTCCACGTCAACACCCAAATGTTCGGCGGTCTCTTCTCCCTGAACCATCAGGTTAAGCCGCCTGGCCTGCGTGTAAAGCAGGATAAAACCGATGATCAGGCAAACTGCCGCGAGATAAAGTTCTCTTCCGGACGTCCGGGACAAATCACCCATCAGCCAGAACGTAATACTGTGCAGCTCCATGCTGTTGACGATGGAAAGAAAAAAGAGAATGGCCGCGGAAAAGAAAGCGTTCACAACGACGCCGGAGAGCAGCAGCGAATTATCCTGCAGTGCGCCTCTGGCACCGCCGGCGACTAAAAAAACCAGCAAGACCGTAACCAGTGCGCCGATAAAAGCCAGAAGAGGAACGCCCGCATAAAAAGAACCGGCGCCCATCACGATACCGATAATGGCGCCGAGGGCCGAACCGCCGGATATGCCCAGGATATAAGGGTCGGCCAGGGGGTTACGCAGGAGAGCCTGAAAAATAACGCCGCCCAGAGAAAGGGTTGCGCCGACAATTCCCGCGAACAAAATCCGCGGCAGACGCACGGAAAACAAAATCAGTTCTTCTTCGGAGGATACGGAAGGATTCCCCGTGAGAGCTCTGACAAGCGCGTTAAAAACGCGGTTCAATTCGATATGAACACTGCCGACCGAAAGAGATACGATGCCCAGGATCAGAAGAATTAAAAACATCAAGGCGCTGATGTTCAGCACCCGCGATAAGGTAACACGGCGGTAAATAAGCGTCTTCCTCCTTTAGAGAACTATGAAGACTTATATATCGTGTTGGATACCTTTTCCACTATAAAAAAGTACGGGCGAATTTATCAGGATAGAAAAAACGGTTCCTACTCTTTCTTTTCTGCCTGCTTTTCCAGTTCCGGAGGCAAATCCTCCTCTTCCGTATCTTCTGCAACCACCTCCGTTTCTTTTACAGGTAGAGCCTCTTCTGTCACCGATGCCGGTTTCTCCCGGGCAGGTTCCATGTCGGCCAGCCACAGCGAATGGCGATGCCGGGCATAGTCCAGACGAACCTTTCCGGTAAAGATGCCACGCACCATCGGCCAGTTGGGTCTCAGCAGAATCGCCGCCATGTGCGCCAGAAAGGCGAGAAAAAATAAAATAAAGAAAATATTATGAATCCATGTCGCCCATAGCAAAACGGTATGCGACATGGCCGGCGCGTAGATATTTTTATAGGTTTTTACCAGTCCTGAAGCAATCAGCATGAGGATGATGAAAGCCATTCCCACATAAGCCAGGCGCTGCTCCGGCAGATATTTATGCATCGGCGGTTCTTTGCCGAATCCCAATAAACTTTTGATAACGGTAACCGATTCGGAAAAATCTCCCTTTTGCGGCATCAAGCCCTTTTCATTGCGCAAGCCGTGATAAACAACATGAAACAGGGCCGCGGCTGTAAAAACCAGCGCCGCCGCGTAGTGCAGATACAATGATGTAATGAAGTCCGCGGACCAGCCCAGCCCCGGAACATTCACAATATAATAGCGCTTGCCCACAGGAAGTTCGAAAATCCCCGTCAAAAGAAGAACAAGGCCGGAAAGGGCAATAGCCCAGTGTTCGATTAATTCCAAAGCGCTGTGGCGGACAATAAGGTTTTTTTCAGTTAGAATTTTTTCTGTCATGGTCTTATTCCTCCTTTCCCGCTTTGTCTTTGCGGTTGAAAAACAAGGCTGCGCCCGCCGCGGCGATTCCCAGAGCCGGAGCAGCTAAAACAGCCTTGGCCAGAGGATCCGTGCCGACCATCCTCCGCCGGACATCCGTTTTCATATCAGGCTGTCCCGGTTTTCGGGTTAAGGTTTTATTAATTTCCTCAAAAGGAACCGGTGAGACGTAAAGTGTCGCGGTGCCGCCGTTTTGTGTTTTGCCGTAAATATAGCCGTTCATTTTTTTAGCGCGTGCTTCCGCCGTCTGTTCGATGGCTTTTCTTGTCCCGAGCAGCATGGCTTCCCGTGGACAGGCTTCCACACAGCCGGGGAGTTTATTCTCCGCCAGGCGCTCTATACACAAATCGCATTTATACATGACGCCGTTGCCCATCAACCCGGGCAGGACTTTAAGATAGATGCCGACGCCGGATTGCCGCTGGGGAATTTCCCACGGGCAGACATCGCGGCATTTCGCTCCGCCGAAGCAGAGATCCTGATCAATCACCACGGCACCGTTTTTATTTTTATGGTTGGCGGAAAACGGACAGATGGTCGCGCAGGCCGGATTATCGCAGTGCATGCAGCGGCGGGGAATAAAAACAGTTTTTTCCTCTCCGGCCACGTTGACTTCCGCCTTTTGCACATAAATAAAATTATAAGGCGTCAGGCGATTGAAGACATCACGTTTTTTTGACCAGTCTTCAATGGTCTTGCGCGGCCAGGGTTCAGGAATGGGATCAACAACCTGCGGAATTTTGTCTTTATTGATTTCTTTGCAGGCACTGACGCAAGCCGGAACTTTCCTGTCCGGACAGCCGTCGCAGAGACTCAAATCGATGAGCGTGGATAATTGTTTGTCTGTAACAGACGCAGATGCCTGAGGCAGTCCGACGCTCGATACGACTGCCGCCCCGGCTGTTATCTTCAAAAAAGACCGGCGATCCATTTTCAAGCCCTTTTCCTTTTTCATAAAAGCCCTCCGTTTCATCATTCTTGAAATACTATAATCAAAAAAGATTTCCGATTCATTGATTTACATCAATTTTAACAAAATCGGTGACCTCTCTGAATAAAGATGCGTCAGTGTACATCGGCCAGTCGTTATGTCCAGCGCCCTTGATGATCCACATCCGTTTCCGGTCTTCAGGAAGATGGTTATACAAGTTGACGGCGTGTTTAATTGGCAGAATTTCATCCCGTTCAGCGCCGACGACGGAAATTTTATACTTAAACGATTGCAGATTTTCGATGCTGTCGTATTTGTCCGTCAAAACCAACTTTACAGGAAGGAAAGGAAAGAGCGATTTGGCCACGGACGCGAGCGTGTCCCAGGGCGTAATCAATATGATGCCGGCGATAGGAACGGATGTTTGTTTGGCGATAGCTGCGGCAACGGCGCAACCCAGCGATTCCCCTACAAGATAAAGCGGCTCTTTGTATTGCTCAAACGCCAGACGAGTGGTTTCCAGTCCGGCAGTGACAAAAGGTTTTTCTCCTACCTTGCCGGGACGTCCACCGTATTTCGGATATTCGGCTAGGATGACTCGGAAACCAAGTTCCATAAAAGGTTTTAAATAGAATCCTCTGTCGAGCGCGGTACCGCCATTGCCGTGAAAAAGGATGATTGTTCCGTTGGGCGCAGGTGCTTCCGCAGAGGAAACCAATCCCTGATAGTCATCAGCCGTCGCCTGCCAGAGTTTCATGCTTTCATACTTGAGAATCTGTTCTGTCGGCCACTCGGCGCTGGGAAAATATAAAAATCTGTTTTGCATATTACACCCTCCTAGAAACATTGCGGCAAATAAAAAAGACAATAGCACGATTATGGAATATTTATTTTTATGATTCAGCATAGCATAAGAATGAAGCAGGAGAAAGGACAGACTGCCGCCAAAAATTGATTGTTATTTACTTTACCAGCGTTCAACTGTTGTGCATGCCCGCTTGAACGGACATAGATATGATTCATAAGCATTTCCTTTTCGTTGTCGGCAGTATAATAAACGCCGTTCCGTGTGTCAGAAGATTTTGGGCACAAGATTTGGGACGCGCGATCACAGCCTTGCCTATTCAGATTTAAAGACCCGGAACATCTTTTCGCTATTTTGGCGAGGCGCCTGCAAAACAGGCGTGTTCAACGAAATTCAGACAGACTTCTCCGGCGATCAGATACGTTTTTTCAGGAATTCCCCTATTTCGTCAATGGCATCCCTTGCTTCCGGTATGATGACAGCAAATGACTGAAACACATGCCACATGCCGTCCCATACATGGATGGTTGTGTCCACGCCGGCTTTTTTAGCGCGTTCCGCGAGACGGGTAGAGTCGCTCAGGAGTATTTCGTCCGTTCCCACATGGATGAGTATCGGCGGAAGGCCCGCGAGGTTCATGCGCACCGGTGAGAGCAGGGGCGACATGATTTTAAAATTGTCCGAAAAAAGGCCAAGGTGTTTCGGTATGTCTTTCGGATCGAACCAGGGATCGATGCCGGCCTTTGTTTGAATGGTTTCGCCTTCGTAGTTCACCGCGTCGGTGAGGGGCGAGAGGAGGAATGCAGCGCCGGGAAGGCCGGTTCCGGCATCGCGCAGTGAGATAAGGGTCATCAAAGTGAGGCAGCCGCCGGCCGAGTCTCCCCCGATCGCGATGTTCCGCGGCTGGTATCCCTGCTTGAGGAGCCACCGGTACGCGGCCAGGCAGTCATCAAGAGCGGCGGGGAATTTGTTCTCCGGAGCCAGGCGGTATTCGGGCACAAGCACCGGGAGACCGGATGCTTTCGAGATGCGTGCGACCATTTCGCGGTGCGTATTCCGAGAGCCGGCAAGAAATCCGCCGCCGTGAATGTAAAGGATCGCCTTTTTACCCTTTGGGTCAACGCCGTTCGCGCTGATCCAGTCTGCTTTCATGTTCCCTATGGAGACCTCTTCAACTTTTGTGCCCGGCGGGAGCAGCGCGAGCTTGCTGATGTTTTCCAGGCGGTTCCTGACGTTGTGAACGAAATCCTTGCTGGTAAAGGCGGGGGCAAGATACAGCTTCACAGTCAGGCGCGCCACCCGGCTGCCAAAAGACGGCTTGAATATGCGCGTCTGTGAGATAATCGCGGCGATGAAAATTATTGCGATGACCGCCAGCACGATCAGGACCTTTTTCTTTTTGCTGTTCATAATGTTTCTCCCGCGTGAAAATATTGGACTAAGAAAGTAAAAGGGGCAAACCAACGCTTGACTCATATAATCAGTCTTTCAACCGCTTTTGTCCCTTTGCATCACCTGCTTTATTCATATAACAACACTGCTCACGCTACTGAAACTATTCATTTCAAAGCGGGGGCCTATATTGGATGTGCCCCTTTGTGACCAAGGCCGCACCAATATATGAATAACACTAACTGGTAGTTACTGTTCGACAAGCCAATCCAAGGCTTCTTGTTTTGTATTTTTTAAAATCAGATTTTTACGGCCCGTGAAAAGAAGAACGCCGCTGTAAATTACTTTCTTCAGGCCTTCAACACCGATTAAAGCGGTCATTTTAATGTACGGTTCATTATGTTTAGTAAATTGCTTGAGCATCTCAGTCATTTCAGCGTTAAATTTGCCGTTGGTGACGTCGGCAATGCAGAGTATCGAGTTGGGAGGTTCTTTGGTAACCACCGGTTTTATGTTGCCTATTCTTTCTCTTAACTCTTGGGTGGTCTCGCTGGCGATTTTCATGTAAAGAATTCTTTTTCCTTTGTAATCCATCCAGTCATAACTCTTCATAATGCGACTCCTTCTTGAAAAATCTGAAAATCAAGGAAATTAAAAGACGTAACAACCCGTAATATTTAATCGTTTCTGTATTATTTTTTTCATAAATCTACTTAATGGAACATTATTCCCATTCGATTGTGCTGGGCGGTTTGGAACTGATGTCGTAAACAACGCGATTGACTCCGCGTACTTCATTAATGATGCGGTTGGATATACGCGCCAGAACATCGTGCGGCAGTTGCGCCCAGTCGGCAGTCATGGCATCGTCGCTGGTGACAGCCCGAATTGCAAGAATATTTTCGTATGTGCGCTGGTCGCCCATAATACCGACGCTTTTTATGGGTAAAAGCACCGCAAAGGATTGCCAGAGTTTGTAATAAAGTTTCTTTGCGCGGATTTCTTCCCACAGAATGGTATCCGCTTTACGCAAAACGGACAGGCGTTGCGGTGTTACTTCGCCGATAATGCGAATGGCCAATCCGGGTCCGGGAAAGGGCTGACGCCAGACGACATCATCGGCCATTCCCAGTTCTTTTCCGAGGAGACGAACTTCATCCTTGAATAAATGTTTCAGCGGTTCAACAAGTTGCAGATTCATTTTTTTCGGGAGCCCGCCGACATTGTGATGTGATTTGATGACTGCGCTGGGGCCGCCAAAGGCGGAACGGGATTCAATTAAATCGGGATACAGGGTTCCCTGTGCCAGAAATTTGACACCTTTTATTTTTCTCGCTTCCCTGTCAAAGACTTCTATAAAGGTGCGGCCGATGATCTTACGTTTTTTTTCCGGATCGGTCACGCCTTTTAACTTGCGTAAAAATATTTTACCCGCACGGGCAAATCGCAAATTGATGTGCAGATTCTTTTTAAACATCCTGATAACGCGTTCGGCTTCTCCTTCTCGCAGCACACCGTTATCCACAAAAACGCAGGTCAGTTGTTTTCCGATGGCCTTGTTGAGCAAAACCGCCGCAACGGAAGAATCAACGCCTCCGGAAAGACCCAGCATGACTTTTTCATTGCCGACCTGCTGGCGGATTTCTTCAATGGAATGGTTGATAAACGATTTCATCGACCACGATTTTTTGCATTGACAGATATCGAAAAGGAAGTTGGCGAGCATCTTTTTGCCTTCCCGTGTATGAACAACTTCCGGATGAAACTGCAGGCCGTAAAAATTACGTCGGGTATTTTCAGTTGCCGCCACCGGCGTGTTGGCGGTAGTAGCCGTGATGGCGAAACCGGCCGGTAACGAACCAATGGAATCTCCATGGCTCATCCAGCACTGTGTTTTTTTCGTCACACCCTTGAAAATACCTGTTTGTTTTTTAACCAGCAGTTCGGCAAATCCGTATTCCCGCTTCTGAGAACCGATGACCTTCCCCCCCAAGGAATCCACCATGTACTGCAGACCGTAGCAGATTCCCAGAATGGGGATGCCCAGATTGAAGATGCCCTTGTCCACGCGGGGAGCGCCCTTGCTGTAAATACTCGCCGGGCCGCCCGATAAAATTATTCCTTCAGGTTGGAGTTCTTTGATCGCGGCAATGGAAATACCGGGCGGTTCAATCTGGCAGTAAACATGATTTTCCCTCACACGCCTTGCTATCAACTGGTTATACTGTGAACCGAAATCTATAATCAGAATCAATGGACTTCTCCTCTTCTATCTATTGTTTCTTAACAAGCTTATTTCAACTAACCGTAAATATTTTGACAGTATAATATATAATATGCAGATATTGTAAAATTTCGCAACTATTCATCTACGGTAAAATTGCTTCATTATTGTATCATTCACTTGAATTTTATGGCAATGCACGGATGCATAAACTGAACAAAATCAATAAAAATGGTTGAAAAATTTAGATAATCGCAATAGAGGTAATTTAATAAATTACTCGTCAGGATCAACTATGATTTCTAAAAGAGCCTCCCGGTTCACATCTTTTATCGTCATGGATGTCATGGCCAAAGCCGAAGAGCTGGAACGAAAGGGTGAAAACGTTATCCATATGGAAGTCGGCGAACCTGATTTTCCGACGCCTAGGGCTATTACCAAAGCGGCCAATGACGCTCTGCTCCATAACAAAACGCGTTACACCCATGCGCTGGGAATTTTGGAACTCAGGCAGGCCATCTGCGATTTCTATCATAAAGAATACAGGGTTGATATCACGCCTGATCAAGTGATGGTTTCCACCGGCACGTCCCCCGCGCTGCTTTTCGCGATGCTGGCCATCTTGGATCACGGCGATGAAGTCATTATTTCCAATCCGCATTATCCCTGTTACCAGAATTTTATACTCGCCGCCGGCGGCAAACTCAAAGAGGTGAGAACTTATCCCGAAGAAGGTTTCCAATATCGTCCGAAAGACATCAAGAACAAACTTTCCCCCCGCACGAAGGCGATTCTGATTAATTCGCCTTCCAATCCGACGGGTATTGTCATGACCGGAGAACAATTGCAGACGGTCGCGCAGTTTGACAAACAGTATATTATCTCGGACGAAATATACCATGGTCTGGTGTATAAGGATCGCGCTCATTCCATCTTGGAATTTACGGACAAGGCTTTTGTTATTAATGGTTTTTCCAAATTATACGCGATGACCGGCTGGCGCCTGGGTTATTGCATCTTTCCGAAAGAGTTTTCCCGGGTCATGCAGCGGATTCATCAGAATTTCATGATTTCCGCCAGCGGTTTTGTGCAATGGGCAGGCATTGCCGCTCTGACCAAAGCGCAAAAAGACGTGGCAAAAATGGTCAAAATTTATAATGAACGCCGTAAGTACATGCTGATGCGGTTGAAAGAAATGGGCTTTATTATTCACGTTGAGCCGACCGGCGCGTTTTATGTATTTGCCGACGCGCGACGCTTTTGCAAGGATTCCTACAAGGAAGCTTTCCGTATCACAGAGGAAGTGAAGGTCGGTGTGACCCCCGGCATTGATTTCGGCAGCGGTGGGGAAGGGTTTCTGCGTTTTTCCTACGCCAACTCCCTCGAAAACATCAAGGAAGGATTGGATCGTCTGGAGCGCTATCTCCTTAAATATTATTAGCTTATTCAGCTTTGCGTAAATGACAGGTTTATTTTATTCCGCTCATGCAAATTACGCGGGTAAAAGACCTTTTCATCAACATATTCCCTTTTATGAATAGATAAAGATAATCCTTGCTATTTATGAATAATACCTGTACAAGCTGCACCAGTGATCGCGATAGTTATTGACCTCCCTTCCTTTCTATTTCAGAAATTTCGGCAGGAAAATCCGGCTAATCGTAACCGAATCCAACTTTAGCGCCAGGTTTGCGGCCTGTTTGGGGCTTGCCATCATGGTACACGGCGGTGTGTTCTCAGCCACCGCAATGAATAGAACCGGGTTCAAATGTCACAAATACTGAAAAAAGAAGGAAAAGAAAAAAATGAGTTTTGAGAAGTTTGAGTTAAATGAGAAAATATTAACCGGCGTGCAGGCGTGCGGCTACAAAGTGCCGACACCCATCCAGTTACAATCCATCCCGCCGATTATGGCAGGCCGCGATGTTATGGGGCTTGCCCAGACCGGAACGGGAAAAACAGCGGCTTTTGTGCTGCCGATTTTGCAGCGGCTGATGCAGGGGCCACGCGGTCATATCCGCGCGCTGATTGTTGCGCCGACACGCGAATTAAGCGAGCAAACCCATACCGCCATCATGCAACTGGGACGAAAAACGCAATTACGCAGCGTGTCCATTTACGGTGGCGTGAATATCAATGGCCAGATCAACAAACTGCAAAACCATGTGGAAATCATTTCCGCCTGTCCCGGCCGTCTGCTGGATCACATCCATCGCGGCACGGTGGATTTATCACGGGTAGAAGTTCTTGTCCTGGATGAAGCCGATCACATGTTTGATATGGGCTTTCTGCCGGATGTTCGAAAAATCGTGCAACATCTTCCCGCCAAGCGTCAGACCCTGCTGTTTTCCGCGACGATGCCGGAGGATATCCGGTCGCTTGCCAATGATCTGCTGATCAATCCGGTCAACATTAAAATCGGCCACACAGCGCCGGTGGAAACCGTTACGCACAAATTTTATCCGGTGCAAATGAGCTCCAAAACCGACTTGCTGAAAGATATTCTGACTAAGACAGAGATGGAATCCGTTCTCGTGTTTACGCGGACGAAATCGCGCGCTAAGAGCGTGGCTCTGCAACTGGATAGATCGGGATACAAAGTTACTTCGCTGCATGGCAACCTGACACAACAGAAACGTCAGCACGCCCTAGACGGCTTCCGTGACGGCCGTTATGAAATCATGGTGGCTACCGATATCGCCGCGCGCGGCATTGACGTAACCAGCATCTCCCATGTTATCAATTATGACATGCCCTCCACGACAGATGCCTACACGCATCGCATCGGCCGAACGGGACGCGCCGCCAAAACCGGCGATGCCTTCACTTTTGTGACGGGAGAAGACCGAGGGCTTGCCCAATCTCTGGAAAGAGTCCTTGGCGAAAAACTTCAATATCAAAGAGTTGACGGCTTAACCGTGAGCCTGCCTGTTGATGACAGAACTCCCGCGCGTCTCAATGGCAGAGGAGGGGACAGGAGGCCGAATAATGGGCGGAAGAAGTTTTCTCCCAAAGCAAAAATGAACAGCAGGCCCAAACAGCGCTCTTTCGATTCTTCCAACCGTAGTCAGTGGGCACATTAATTCAAAGGATTAATTCCGCTCACGGAGCCGTAAACATCAAAATAACGGGCATTCGCGCCCCAGTTCATGAAACGGGTGTAGCCGGCTTTTTCCAGGCGCTTGATGACTATCTGCGCCCGGCCGCCCGTTTCGCAAGTCAGAATGAGATACTGAGTCTTCGGCAGTTCGCCGAGGCGTTCCATAATCTCGCTCGACGGGAAATTTTTCGCTGTGGGGATATGGGCCTTTTGAAAGGCATCCGCAGGGCGGACATCGATAATCCAGATCTCCGCATTCGGTTTGTCCACAAGGTCTTTCAAGCGGGCCGGATCAAGGTACTGCTTTAAACTTTTCCCCTCGGTGCCCACATACCCTTCATAGCAACCGGCGATACAGGTCACAGCCATCAGCAGGCAGATGGCCCAAAAATACTTTTGCTTTTTCATTTTGTCGTTTCTCCTGGTATCATGAATGGATTGTTCATGTGCGCGTTTCCTTCTTTTTGCGATTACACAAGTGCTTTGTGCTGTGTCAAGGTGGATTCGTTAACAGGTGAATTCGTTAATAGAGAGCAATTGAAAAATTTATAAGGAAGACATACACGGCACGGGTGCGTTAAGATGGCCCTTCATGCCGTCCATCAGTGCCATGACCGCCAACTCTTTTGCCTTGGCCTCCACATCAACCGTCATCTTCCGTCCCGACCAGCATGCCGGGAAATCAGCTTGATCGATATAGGCGGCATGTGATTTCGGATTGCCTCCCTGCCAACCGCTGCGGGGCGAAGAGATATGACCGTAAAGTTCCTTCCCGACATTCTTCCAGATATCTTCCGCCAGCGTTGTCACTTGTTCAACGGACAGGTCATCCGGATTGCAGCGGTGATGGTGAACATCATAGACAAACGGAATCGAAAAACGTTCGCAGAAGGGTAACAGATCCCTTGGGGTATAGCTGGCATCATCATTTTCAAGCGTCAGCCTTTTTCTGACGGCCGCCGACAGATGGGGCAGCACATCTTTCAAGCGTTGCAGCGTTTGGGATTTATCCCCGTACGCGCCGCCGGCATGAATGTTGATCACGTCCGCCCCCACGGCATCGGCCAGCATCCCTTGATATTCGAGTTCACGAATGGAATTTTCGACGACCTGCGCATGGGGCGACGAAAGGACGACAAACTGGTCGGGGTGGAAACTCAGACGGATATCATGTTTGCGGGCAAAGATCCTGCTATCCTCGAGCTTTTGCCGAATATTATTTCCTTGAGGGAGATCCTCCAGCCGATACCCCACAACCGGATGCGTCATGCGCGGGAAAAGCGGCGACATGATCCGGAAAGCCCCGATTCCCAGACGATCGACCGTTTGAAGCGCCAGATACAGGTTACTTGCGTTGTGAAAACAGATTTCCGAGAGTTTCTCCAGTTGCCGATCCCGCACAAGTGCAAGCAGGCTTTTCGCAGTCGCAGTGCGAAACGAAACAGGTTCTTTTTTAAACAGGCAGCACAAGCCAAAGCGCATCAGGCATCTCCTCGTAGGTGGGTATTGCCGTCATGATCAGCTCGAATGAGATGTTTCCCCTGGAAACAGCCTAATGTCGTATCGAAAAATCAAGACTTATAAGCGGCCGGCGCTGAATGTATCGCAGGAGTTAAAATTGCCTTCTTCCCATCCGCGTTTAAACCAACTGACGCGCTGCGCCGAACTGCCGTGCGTAAATCCATCCGGGACAACATAGCCCTGGGTCTGTTTCTGGATACGGTCATCCCCTACCGAGCTGGCGGCGTTCAAGGCTTCATCGATATCGCCTTCCTCTAAAACATGCCTGTTCTTTTCGGTATGATGAGCCCAGATGCCCGCGAGACAATCCGCCTGTAATTCCAGCATAACATTTAATTTGTTTTTTTCAGACGTGCTCATCCTCGTTTGGAGCTCATGCACCTTCGGGATGATGCCCAACTGATTCTGCACATGATGCCCGACTTCGTGGGCGATGACATAGCCCTGGGCGAAATCTCCGGATGCGCCGAAACGAGACCCCAGTTCTTCAAAGAAAGTCAGATCAAGATAGACCTTGCTGTCACCGGGACAGTAAAAAGGCCCGGTTGCCGAGCCGGCCATTCCACACGCGGATTCGACGGCGCCGGAAAACAGCACCAGCTTCGGTTCTTGATACGTTTTGCCGGATTTCTGAAAAATGTCGTTCCAGACGTCTTCCGTTTGAGCCAGGATCACCTTAACAAAATCACGCTTGTCATCCTGAACCGGCGAATTAATGTCCTGCTCCTGTGATACGGAAGGTGTTTGGGTGTTCTGTCCGACAACCTGCAGTAAGGCTGACGGATCAACGCCCATAAACATGCTGATGACGACGATGGCCACCAGACCGAGACCGCCAATCCCGCCGACTTTTGCGCCGCGGGAAATCGACATTCCTCTGCGGTCTTCAACATTGTCACTTTGTCTTTCTCCTCTCCAACGCATAATGACTCTCCTTTCATCCCGGTGACCGTAAATTATTTGAGCTAAAGCGGTTACGCTTGAATAAGTTTTTTATTTTGTAAGTATAGAAACAATACTGCTGACTGTCAAGACAATTCCAGGTTTGACACGGGAACAATCTTCAAAGTAAGTGTTTGTTATTACTTGATTATGATCAGATTTTTTCACTTGATGGCTTTAGGAAGTCAGCGACTTGTTGACAAGTGTGCGTTGTTGGGATTTAATATTGTCAAATTCCATAGTGCGGAAATGTTTAAGTGAAAGGTATGCAATACAAAATTCTGGGGATTTCCGGTTCACCGGTAAAAAATGGAAATGTTGAAACGCTCCTGAACAGGGCACTGGAGAACCTGGCTGTAAAAAATGTGGAATATGACATTGTCCATCTTTCCTCTTTGGATATTAACGACTGCCTTCACTGTAATTTCTGTCTGAAGAAACAAAAGCCGGGCAAATATTGTTCGATGAAAGATGACGCTCAGAACATTTTTGAAAAAGCTGAATCAGCGGATATTATCGTCCTGGCCAGCCCCGTGTATTTTATGCGCAGTTCCGCGCGAATGCTGGCGCTGATTGACAGATTCCGGGTATTTGTTTTCGGCAATCTGACCGCGGGACGCATGAAAAACAAGGTTGGTGTGAGTATGGCGGCCGCATGGCTCAGAAACGGTGGAATCGAAACAACCCATCTGACACATATCCTGGCCTTTCTGACTTTAGAGATGATTCCAGCGAGCAGCCATCAGGGAATCAGTCCTCTGGGCGCGTCGATTTTAACAAGCACCGGCAGTCCGAAAAACGTCCAATCTGTCTCTTCATCGGGAATGGAAAATGACGGACAGGGTTTGCTTTCTGCGCAGATGATTCTGCAAAGAGCTTTGGATCTGGTAAAATTAACCGGAAAATGATCTGATCTCATCAATATTCAAAGAGGTTTTTATGCCTGTTTATTTACAAGTAATTCTGCTTGCCGCCACCTTTATGGCCATTGTAATCCTTTTTCTCTACATGGGCGGTCTGGCTGTCCGGCGGACGTGCTTGAAAATCATTGCCGAAATGGAAGAAGCCAGAGCTTTCAAAGAATCCAGGGCTGTGGAAATTCAGGATGAACGGAAAAACTTCTTCCGTGTGGGGGTCAAGAACCTTCGTCCCAAAGCGCTTCATTTGCTCATTGCCGACGGCCTGGTCATAAGGACCGGCAATGGGAAATATTATCTGGATAAGGAAAAACTCGCTCAAGCGAAAGCCCATTTAGGAAGCTGAAAATGAGTAAAAAATTTGTCGTCTCTCCTCTTCATTTCATCTATCCACCCTTTCCGTATCGGCAACCTCTGAAATATTTATATTGATTGTTGCGAACCTTTAAAGTAAAATTTTGAAAAATCAAAAAAGGATCAACAGATGAATTTAGGGAAGCTGGCGGAATGGGTAAAAAAAACAGTTTTTGTGTTCTGCTTCTGCGTTTCGTTGGTCCATATAGCGTTTTCGGCAGAATTTCAAAAATGCCGGGATGAGAACGGAAATATCTTTCTGACCAATAATCCTCCGCCCGGCATAACATGTGAATCTACGGGAATAGAAAACATCAAATCCAGACCTGATGAACAGGAGCAGGCATTAAAAGAATCAAGTGATGGAGCGCGGCAACGTGAGATCCAGCAGGAGAAACCTTCCGCTACCGAAGAAAAGCTCAAGCAACGGATACAAGCCTGCGTTTCTTGCTGTTCCGGCAAAAAGCAGATTTTTTTAAATATGAATCTAGATTCAAGATTGGGTGAGGCCTTATTGGAAGAATGCGCTGCCACGTGTCAATCCGAAGGAAAAACGTCTTCGGAATGGCGCGATTGCTGGTCTCAATCCGATAAGTAACAAAATATTATTGACTGAAATCAATTGGAATAAAATCAAATGAAGTCCATTTACCTGCTGTGTGCCGATGGAATTGTCATCGACAGAAGAACCAATAATGTTTCTTTATTTAATGTTGTTGAGGAAATAAATTCCGTCGGATTTCCTCTGTTAATCAATAAATTGTATGCCATATGCCTAATGAATCGCGAAGTTCATGATGAGGATATGACCGACGCCCATTTTGAATTCAAACTGGACAATAAAGTTCTCCTGAAAGCAAATACAAGCATTAATTTTCAGCAAAAACAAAGGACGCGGGTCGTTCTGGAAGTATCAGGTCTTGTTATTCCGGTGCCGGGTACATTGAAAGTCAGTCTTCTACGGGATGGTGAAGTCATTGCCTGCAATGAAATTGAAATTCATAAAATAGATAAAACATCAACCGTTTCCAAGACCATTAATTAAATATGATTTCCGATAGGAAGTTTCGTTCTTCCTTTGAGGGAATGAATTCTTCTTCAAGGTTGCAAGAAAGGGGCATTTACGATGAAAAGGATGTTGTTTGTTTTTTGTTTGTTTTTATCGCTGGTCACTGCAGCAATGTCAGCAGAACTCTACAGGTGTGTGGACAAGGACGGAAACACTTTCATCACCGATAATCCTCCGCAAGATGTAAAATGCCAGTCCAGTGAAGGAATGGACGACGATGAAGGTCAGCAGCAAAAAAGTGGTGAAGATCAGCCGACGGGGTCTGGTAACCTGGACAAAGCCCAAAAAGGAGAGGTCAAAAGATTAATATCAATACCCCGCACAAGTTACTGACGGTTTGTGGCGTCCGGTTAGACTTATCGAGGATGATTTTTTTCCGCAATAGTATGAAAAATTGCATTCGAAGGATTACTCAGAGAGAACAAAATATTCTATCATCTTACATTCATTGTACCCAAGATTAACGAATTCGCACCCCACTGATTTTTCATTAGCTCTGACTACCTGGACCAGCACTTCAATCCACTGCTCGCCCATTCTGACTTTGAGGGGGTACGTACCGCCAACATAAAGATTCAATCCCTCTCCTTCAAAATAAGCGCCTGTTTCAGAAATGTTTTTTATTTCAACGGTGATATTGTTTTTTAATAATAAAATGCCGGACAGAGAACAGTCTTTCCGTTGTTTGCCCCGGGTATTAAATACTATTTGATGCCTGGCACCGCATCGGCACGTGATGTTCAGAACCCGGTGCTGCGATTCCTGACTGGGAGTAGAATGGCTTTTGCCGCCACATTCCGGGCAAATAATGACACCCCAACCCAGTGGGCTGATGGCTACTTCTTGAATCATATCGTGACCCGCCATGATTATTTTTTATCACAAATTAAGATAAAGTTCAGCTATTTTGCGTTTATTTTTCCACAAGGGGTTTGACAAGCCGGTTTTATCTTTTTTTTCTTGTACCGCTTAAGCACTGTCTTGAGCGGGAGGACTTTTTATCACGGCTACATCGGTGATGTAGTTTCATCATAAGAAGAATCGAAGAAATCTAAAAAAATGGCCAGTGTTTCTTCCCAGGCTTTTTGCTCTGCTTCATGGAAATAAGCCATCATTTCAACTTCGCGTTCTTCCAGAAACGATTGAAGCTGAGCGGTTGCTTCCAGTTCCGAATAAGTCAGCGGCGCTTTATTCTGAAGAGCCTCCCGTATCATTTCTATCCGTTCCTGCTTTTTACGTTCTTCTGCCATTTCGATCATCATTCATATCCTTTCATTGCTGGATTGTTTTTATGTGACGCAGCGTCAACAATGTCGCTGCCAGCGAAGGGACAACCAGAAGCGCAATGCTTGCATACATGAAATTTTGTATCAAAAGAAAATTCGCAAAGTAAAGCATGATCATCAGCAGCGCGGAAATCAAACTGCTGATGATCAGCAGTTTCCCGAAGTAGGCATTGGCCTCGTACCAGACAGAATCATTTTTCAGCGTTGCTTTAATACGAAAACCGTAAATCACATTCCTGGGCACTTTGCGCAGAAAAAGCGGCACGGCAATCACTGCAAAAATAAAATCGCAAATCAGAATCGTTATCAAAGCTTTAAGCATCATGAGTCATTCCCTGCGCCGGACTGCAATCCATTATGAAAACCGCTTTATTTTTTAAAACACATCAGCTAAATTATCAAGCGGCAAAAAGATGGCGTCAGCTTATCCTGCAACAACGATGATTTTCATGAGGTGCTTTTTGGAAGAAAAAAAGAATGTATCGCGCCAATCCTTTTCGTATTTAAATCGTTTTCGCGGAATATTGCACTGGCTTCCAATCATGCGGACACTGAAAGATTACAAAAGAGAGTGGTTCATTCACGATGTGATTGCCGGGCTGGTGCTGACGGCTATACTGGTTCCGGTCGGCATGGCTTATGCTTCCGTTTCCGGTTTGCCCGCCATTTATGGTCTTTACGCCACGATTATTCCACTGATTGCCTATGCCATTTTCGGACCCAGCCGAATTATGATTCTGGGGCCGGACTCGGCACTGGCCGGGCTGATCGCGGCGGCGATTATACCGCTGGCGGCGGGCAATGGCGACAAAGCCATCGTTCTGGCCGGAATGCTGGCCGTTCTCACGGGCGCTTTGTGCATTGTGGCCGGTCTGGTTCAGTTCGGTTTTATCACCGACCTTCTTTCCAAGCCTGTTCGCATCGGTTATCTCAACGGCATCGCGCTTACGGTTTTAATCGGCCAGTTACCCAAAGTTTTCGGTTTTCCCGCCAGCGGCAACAACTTTTTGCAGGAAACAAACGGCCTGATTCAGGGCATCGTCAACGGGCAAATCAACTGGATATCGTTTGCGATTGGCTTTTCCTGCCTGATGTTGATTTTGGGCTGCCGGAAATGGGCGTCCCGGATTCCCGGTGTGCTGATCGCGGTTGCCGGCGCGACGATGATCGCTTCTTTGCTGGATCTCTCAACAACAGCGGGTATTGCCGTAGTCGGACCATTGCCGGAGGGATTGCCCCGGTTTCAAATCCCCGCGGTTTCTTTTCACGAACTGGGGACATTATTCACCGCCGCCGTGGCCATCGCGCTGGTTGCCTTTGCCGATATGAGCACGCTCTCCCGCACCTTTGCCCTGCGCGCCGGACAGGAAGTGGACAGCAATCAGGAAATTATCGCGCTGGGCACCGCCAACATGGCCACTGGTTTTTTTCAGGGATTTCCCGTCACCAGCAGCGCTTCACGCACGCCGGTGGCCGAATCGGCGGGAGCCAAAACGCAAATCACCGGCCTGGTCGGAGCGCTTTGCATCGCGCTGCTCCTTATCTTTTCGCCGAATCTGCTGAAGAACCTGCCCCAGGCCGTGCTGGGCGCCGTCGTCATCTGCGCCTGCATCAGTTTGGTCGAAGTTCGCGCCCTCGTTCGTTTATATAAACTGCGGCGGGAAGAATTTGTTTTTTCCATCGTCTGTTTTCTGGGCGTAATTTCACTGGGCGTCATCAAGGGAATCTTTATCGCCATCGGTCTGGCCCTGCTGGCTTTTATCTGGCGGGCCTGGCATCCTTACGACGCCGTGCTCGGTCACGTGGAGGGACTGAACAGTTATCACGACATTTCCCGTCATCCCGAAGCCAGACAGATTCCCGGATTGGTCCTTTTTCGCTGGGACGCGCCGCTGTTTTTTGCCAACGCGGAAGCTTTTCGGGAAAATATACTGCACGCCATCGCCAAAGCCCCGACACCGACCCGATGGGTAGTCGTCACGGCTGAACCGATTACCGACGTGGACACAACAGCCGCCGACATTCTGGCGGAACTGGACAATCAACTGCACGAGGCGGGAATGGATTTGTTTTTTGCTGAAATGAAAGGCCCGGTAAAGGATATGCTCAAGCGCTATGGCCTGTTCAACAGGCTGGGCGTGGACAATTTCTTCCCGACCATCGAACAAGCCGTGGAGCGTTATCTGGCTGTGCATAAGATTGAATGGCCGGATTCAAAATAAACAGGGTAATTTTTACTTGAGGTGTTTTTGGGCGGCCTGGCTGAATTTTCCGCCCTTGATGATATTTAATTCTCCCGGTTCAGCGGAAATCAGCCAGTTCTCCAGATCGAATTGAACACTGTTGATCCGGGGCAGTCTCATCAATTCCGACACCAGGGTTTGAATGGAGGCAACTGTAAATTCTCCTTTGGGATCTTTCACAAGAGTGCCGTATATGTATATGGTTCGATGTGCGCAACTGTATGAAACTTTTGTCATATCAGCGTTGTGACTTACAAAGATCTGCCTGACTTTTCTGTTAATCTCGTACCGGGACGGTCCTTCCAGCATAGTCACCTTAATGTCCAAGGATTGTTAAAAGCTATTTATCATTATATAGGCATAAAATACAGCTTTTTCAAACAGGTGCACGGAACATTTATATTTCATCAACGTTGTTGGTTAATTTAATTTTTCTTTTTTCCGGGTCGGGATGCTGACGATAAAAAATGGCTATGTTGCCGATGAGTCCAATGAGCTCGCTCTTCGTTGCAGCGGCAATCTCCGCCGAGATTTCTTTCTTCGCTTCCTTGAATTCACCAAACTTCACCTTGATGAGTTCGTGATCATTCAGCGCATGACCTACGGAACGGATGAGTTGTTGGGTAACGCCTTTGGCACCGATCATCACCAGCGGTTTCAGATGATGTGCCAGCGAGCGCAGATATTTTCTCTGTGAGCCTCTCAGTTTGTCCATCAGATGTCCTTTTTTATAGGCGCTCTCTACCATAAATAATCCAAACAATAAACCTTAAATAAAGGTTTTTTTAGTCTTTACAAAATGCGTTTATCCTGATTAAAGAATGTAAACTTTATCCGGGAGGTTTTTCGTGAGTAAAACAAACTTGCCTCAATATGATTACGATACGATCATCATCGGCGGCGGACCGGCCGGTTATACCGCGGGCATTTACGCCGCCCGCAGCGGCATGAAAACGCTGCTGATCGAAGGCGCGGCTACGGTCAGCCAGATAACCATTACCGACTTGATTGAAAATTATCCGGGCATTCCCGACGGGATTAACGGTTTCGATCTGATGCAGCTTTTCAAAAAACAAGCTCTCCATTTCGGTCTGGAAATGGTTACCGGCGATGTTCAGTCCATAACACAAAATTCCACGGATCCCATCATCTGGGACGTTATTTTAACGGATAAATTATACCGGACATTAAGTGTCATTGCTGCCACCGGCGCGCAGTGGAATAAACTGGGCGTGCCCGGAGAAGAGGAATTTGCCGGGAAGGGGGTGTCGTATTGCGCCACCTGTGACGGTCCTTTTTATCGCGACAGGGATGTCGTGGTAGTGGGGGGGGGTGACACAGCGATACAGGAAGCGCTTTTTCTGACACATTTTGCCAGAAAAGTCACCGTCATTCACCGTCGTGACCGATTGCGCGCCGCGGCCATTCTACAGAAAAGAGCCTTCGCGGAAAAGAAAATAGAATTTGCCTGGCAGTCAACGCTTGCCGGAATTACCGGGAAAGATTTTGTCACCGGAGTCAAGGTGGCCGATGTTCCGTCGGGCGTGATTAGAGACATTGAAGCGGAAGGTGTTTTCATCTTCGTCGGACTGACTCCCAATACGGCTGTTTTTCGTGACGTTTTAAGCCTGGACAAGGGCGGTTATATCATTACGGATGATAACATGAAAACGTCCGCCGCCGGTGTCTTTGCCGCCGGAGACTGTCGCGCCAAGCCCTTCCGGCAGGTGGTTACAGCCGCGGGCGACGGCGCCAACGCCATCCACAGCGCTGAGTTATACGTTGACGCACTGAAAGGTCGGACATACTAATTTTAAAGTAGAGAAAAATAAATCATGGAGTCTTTCATCAACACCTGGCAATACCTTCCCTTTCATATTGATCCCGCTCTGTTCAGTATCGGCTCTTTCCAGCTTCGCTATTACAGTTTGATGTACATTGTTGCATTCGTTGTCGTTTATGCTGTCAGCATGTACAGGATCAAAACCGAGCAATACCCATACACATCGGAAATTCTTCAGGATTATCTGGTCTGGGCCATGCTCGGTGTAATCCTGGGGGCGCGGCTGGGGGAGGTGTTCATTTATAATTCTACATATTTCCTGCATCATCCGCTGGAGATATTTCTGCCCTTCAGTTTTTCGAATGGAATAAAATTCACAGGACTCAGTGGCATGTCTTATCACGGCGGGGTCATTGGTGTCATCATCGTGTCGGTTTGGTATTTGCGAAAAAAGAAAATCGATTTCTGGAATTTTGCCGATTTGATTGCGCCTTCAATAGCTTTGGGCTACACGTTCGGGCGCATTGGTAATTTTACCAACGGAGAACTCTGGGGTAGAGTCACAACCATGCCCTGGGGCATGTATTTCCCTCTGGATCAGACACAGAGTCTGCGCCATCCTTCACAGCTTTATGAAGCTTTTTTCGAAGGAATTTTCCTGTTTGCCGTTCTATGGCTGATGAGAAAAAAGAATTATGGCGATGGATTCCTGCTGGGACTCTACATTTTCGGTTATGGGCTTGCCCGTTTCCTGTGTGAGTTTTTCCGTGAACCGGATTTTATGGTCGGCCCCATCAGCATCGGCCAGGTGCTCTGCGCTTTGATGATGGCCGTCGGACTGATGATCTTTTTCTGGCGCAAGAACGCCTCAGCTTCAATAAGATAGAAAAGGTTTTTTAATGACCCTGTGGTGGATAATTTTCGGTGTTTTTATCTTTGCCATGCTGGCGCTGGATCTGGGCGTTTTCAACCGCAAGGCTCACGTCGTCAAAATGAAGGAAGCGCTTCTGTGGGTTACCTTTTGGGTATCCCTTGCTGTTGCGTTCGGTGTGGGCGTTTATTATTTTTACGGTCATTCCAAGGCGCTGGAGTTTTTTACCGCTTATATTATTGAATACTCCCTGAGCATCGATAATCTTTTTGTTTTCCTGCTGATCTTCCGGTTTTTCAACGTGCCGCCCGCCTATGAACACAAGGCGCTTTTCTGGGGTATCCTGCTGGCGCTGATTACACGCGGTGTGTTTATTTTCGCAGGGGTAGCGCTCATCAATAAATTTCACTGGATCATGTACATTTTTGGCGTTTTTCTCATTTACACCGGCATCAAACTTGCGCTAAACAAAGAAACGGAAGTCCATCCCGATAAAAACATCGCGATAAAAATGCTGCGGTATCTCATCCCGGTAACCCGGGAATTTCAGGAAGCCAAATTTTTCATCATCAAAAACGGAAAGCGTTTCGCCACGCCGATGCTGGCCGTTTTGCTGGCGCTGGAAACCACCGATATCCTCTTTGCGGTTGATTCCATCCCGGCGGTTCTGGCGATTTCCAGAGATCCTTTTATCGTTTACACCTCCAACGTCTTTGCCATCCTGGGACTGCGTTCGCTTTTTTTCGCGATTTCCGGCCTGATGAAACTCTTTCATCTCCTGCACTATGGCCTTTCGGCCATCCTGAGTTTTGTCGGCGTCAAGATGCTCATCGCGGATTTTTACCATATACCGGTTGGAATCTCTCTGACGGTCATATCGTCCATCCTCGTCATATCCGTTGTCGCGTCCATCATCTGGCCGGATACAAAATATGAAGACATTCCGAACATCACCATGAAGGATTAACGCCATGCAAAACGGATTTTTGACGCCTTCTCAGATTCAGTTGAAAAAATGGGCCAGACTGGACGACCCGAAATTTCGCCGTGAAGAAGGGGTGTTTCTGGCCGAAGGCGTCAAGGTCGTCGAAGAACTGCTGAGAAGCGACTGGCAAATTAAAGCATTGCTGGTTATGCCGGAAAAAATAAAATTCTGGCAAAAGCTTGATCTTCCCCGGGAGGGAGAAATTCCCGCCTATCAGTTGAAGCGAACACAGTGGGAAAAAATCGGACAGGATCGCGAGCCGGAAGGCATCATGGCATTGGTTGAGATGAGGACCGCACCGAAGTTTTCGTCATGGCTGACAAAACATTCCGGTCATGTGCTGATCCTGCATGAAATCAACAATCCGCTCAACCTCGGGGCCCTCGCCCGCAGCGCGCATTGGTTTGGATTTAAAAGTGTCCTGTTGAGCACCAACTCCGTGGACTTCACCCATCCGAAAGCCATCCGCGCCTCGATGGGCAGCCTTTTTCATTTGACGATGATTCCGGAAATGGATTTAATAGATGCGTTGCCGGAAATCAGGAAACATTTTTTTGTTATCGGCTCCGACGTTCATGAAGGAACAGCGCCGCATCCGGTTCAGAAAAATGCCGCGCTGATTTTAGGCAATGAAAGTCACGGTCTGCCGGGAACGATTATGAAAATGACCGATGAAAAATGGAGCATCCCCGGCAACGGTAGAGCAGATTCGCTGAGTTTGCCGCAGGCGGCGGCGATTATGATGTATGAATGCGTGAGATCATGAACTCCTTTATCCAAATATCCACAACCACCGAAACCAAAGAACAGGCGCAGAAAATCGCCAAACATCTGGTCGGGCAAAAACTGGCCGCCTGCGTGCAGATTTCCGGCCCGATAGAGAGCACATACCGCTGGAAGGGGAAAATAGAAACTTCAGGCGAATGGCTCTGCATCATTAAGACCCAGACACCTTTATTCAAAAAAGTTGAAGCCGCCATTAAAAAACTGCACCCCTACGAAACTCCGGAAATCATCGCCACGCCGATCGTCAAAGGCAGCAGGGAATATTTGAACTGGCTGAATGAATCACTCACAAATAACAAATCCTAAAGCCCCGCTTGACACTCTTTTATTTTAATGTATATGTCCATTCGCCTTTAAGACAGGGAATGTTTGTGAATTACATAAAGGCACGAGTGAGTATGAAACGGTTTTTAAAAAATTTATCCTTACAATTATTCATTTTCTTCATTTCTTTTTTTTTCACAGTTCATGTGTCTTGGGCGACACCGGATGATTCTTCTTCATTAGGTCATGACCAGTCTTCTGTCAGCAACACGCAAGCATCAACCGAAAAAGACGGTTCAGTGAAACCGGAACAAACGGATCCTGCACAGACTAAGGCCGGGCGAGAGATTTCTGTTGTACCGGAGCAAAAGAATCCGGCCGAGAGAAAAGATTTTTTTACACGCGGTCAGAAAACATTACTGTTGAATGCGGGTTCATGGGCGTTTATTTTAATTTATGGCCTTGCGGAATGGGACTACAGTGAATCCGGTTTTCATTTTGAAAACGAACACTGGTTCGGCAGAAAAACGGAATACGGCGGACTGGACAAACTAAGCCATGCTTGGTCGTCCTACGCGATGAGTCACTTTTTTTCCTATGTGTATCGCAAGTGGGAGTATACGGATAAGGAAGCCAATCTTTATGGCGCGCTATCCAGTCTCGGTGTCAACACATTTATGGAGATAGCCGACGGTTTCAGTCCTTCACAAGGATTTTCTTATGAGGATATGGTGATGAACATTGTGGGGTGCGGACTGGGTTATGTTCTGGGAGCGTATCCGGATCTGGCCAGAAAAGTTGATTTTAGAATGGAAATCACGCCAAAGTTTGATGCTGAAGATTTAAAGATCGGAACGAACTACGAAAGGCAGACTTATTTGCTGGTGGCCAAGGCGGATGGTTTCGATTTTATCGAAAATCCGTATTTAAAGTATCTGGAGTTTCATCTGGGCTACAATGCGCATGATTACAAAGGTTATGACGAAGACGGTCCGGATCACCGGCATCGTCATATCTATGCCGGTCTGGGATTTAACGTCAGCAAGCTTCTGCAGAAATACGCGAAGACCAAAGTTCTCGACTATATTCAAATACCCTACACGTCCGTCCGGTACGGTTTTTCTCCGGATTAAACAGAAAATATTCTGCGGCTGTTGACCGATGCCGGCTGTCTTGTGCGGCTCTGTTTTTTTATCATAAGGTCGCGTGCTTTTTCACCCAGGTAACATATTTATCCATCCAGTTCTGCAGGAATTGTTTGCTTTCGGCACCGATATTGCCAGCCTCATCAAACAGTCCATCCTTTGCCTGAAGAAATACTTCCGGCTGCCCCATGGTCGGCATATCCAGAAAAGCAAGAACATTGCGCAAATGCTGCTGCGACATGGCTGTACCGATAACGCCGATGGAAATACCGATCACACCGGCCGGTTTGCCTGCCCAGACGTTCTGTCCATAAGGACGGGAGGCGTGGTCGATGGCGTTTTTGAGAACGCCAGGGATTGAACGGTTGTATTCAGCCGTGATAAACAAAACACCGTGGGCATTCTTGATTTCGTTTTTCAGCCGTTTTACGGATTCAGCCTGATGGGCATCATCATCCTGATTGTATAAAGGCAAATCACTGATTCGCACCTGCTGGAAAGAGAATTCCGGCGGCGCCAGCTTCACAATAGCATTAGCCAGTTTGCGATTGAATGAATCTTTACGGAGACTTCCGACGACAACAGCAATCTGATAATGACTCATGACATCCTCCCTGCTTCTGAAGATATAAGTTATTGTTTATGTTTTATAATTTCCTTAAATTCATCTTACAATATTTTTTATGCAAATGACATCTAAAATATCTTTCAAGAAAAGTTTAAAAATATTTTTAAATATGTTAGTACCCTGATCATGCTGATTCTATTCTAAAGGAGACATCATGTCTGACAAAAACGAGTTGGAAAAAAAATGCGTTGATACCATCCGCTTTCTGGCGGTCGACGCGATTGAAAAAGCCAAATCCGGACATCCCGGCATGCCGCTGGGCGCCGCTGCCGCCGCTTTTACGCTTTGGACCAGGCACCTGAAACATAACCCGAAAAATCCACAATGGCCAGACCGCGACCGCTTTGTTCTTTCCTCCGGTCACGCCTCGATGCTTTTATATGCGCTGTTGCATCTCAGCGGTTACGATTTAACGCTGGACGATATAAAGAGTTTCCGTCAGTGGGGCAGCCGCACGCCCGGGCATCCCGAATACAAGCACACGCCCGGTGTGGAAGTTACCACGGGACCCTTGGGGCAGGGATTGGCCAATGCCGTGGGCATGGCGATTGCCGAGGCGCATCTCGCGGCGCGTTTTAACAGGGGAGACGAAAAAATAGTTGATCATTTCACATATGTCATGGCCGGCGACGGAGATATGATGGAAGGTGTTGTTGCGGAAGCCTGCTCGCTGGCGGGACATCTTCGCCTGGGAAAACTGATTGTTCTTTATGATGATAACCGGGTGACACTGGCCGGATCAGCGGCCCTTTCCTCTACGGAAAACATTGAACAGCGTTTCAAGGCTTACGGCTGGCAGGTGCAGAAAGTTGCTGACGGCAACGACGTTACTGCCATCGACCGTGCCATCAAAAAAGCCAAACGTGAGATTGAGAAGCCGTCGCTGATCTGCATTTCATCGACCATCGGTTACGGCGCGCCCGGAAAGCAGGGGAGTTGTGACGCCCACGGTTCGCCGCTGGGAGCCGATGAATTGCAAAAAACCAAAGAGGCGCTCTGCTGGCTCGGGGATTCGCCTTTTTATGTTGCTGAAGATGTTTACAAGCATTTCCGCAAGGCCGTTACCCGCGGTAAGAAATCGGAAAAGCAGTGGCAAGAATCTTTTCATAACTACCGGCAGAAAGATTCCGTCCTGGCTTCGGAATTTGAGCGACTGATCAAGGGCGATTTGCCTGATGATTGGGAATCGGCGTTCAATGAATTCCCGAACGGTTCAAAAGATGTTGCCACGCGCAAGGCCGGTGAAATCGTCATGCAGTCCATGGCTGCAAGGATTCCCGAACTGATGGGCGGTTCTGCTGACCTTAATCCGTCCTGTTTTACCTGGCTGAAGGGTCTGGGTGATTTTCAAAGCCCTCAACTTTCCAGGGATGGTTTGCATGGTACGGTCGGCGGGCAGTGGGATTACACTGGTCGTAACATTCATTACGGCGTTCGGGAACACGCGATGGGTTCCATTGCCGTCGGCATGGCCCTTCACGGCGGCTTCATCCCCTATACGGCAACCTTTTTAACGTTTGCCGATTACATGCGTCCGCCGATGAGACTCGCCGCGTTGATGGGATTACGCACCGTTTTTGTTTTCACGCACGACAGCATCGGCGTGGGAGAAGACGGTCCGACGCATCAGCCCGTGGAACAAATTATGAATCTGCGACAGGTGCCGAACATGACGGTTATCCGTCCCGCTGACGCCAACGAAACGCTGGAAGCCTGGCGCATTGCCATCAGCAACACGCAAGGCCCGACAACACTGATATTCAGCCGCCAGAATCTTCCTGTTCTGGACAGAACGATTTGCAATGCCGCCTCCGGCACCCGGCAGGGCGGTTATCTTCTCTGGGAATCAGCACCCGATCCCGAACTGATTTTGATGGCGACCGGCTCGGAAATTGCCCTGACGTTGACTGCCGCTCGCAAGCTTTCGGAAACAGGTGTTAAAGTCAGAGTCGTGTCGCTGCCGAGCTGGGAAATATTCGACCGTCAGCCCCCAGAATATCGTGAAAGCGTTTTGCCGTCTGCGATAGCCGCCCGCATCGCCATAGAAGCGGGGATCAAACTGGGCTGGGAACATTATGTGGGTCTTTCGGGAAAGATTATCGGCATGGAAACCTTTGGCGCTTCCGCGCCGGCCCCGATTCTCTATGAAAAATTCGGTTTTACCGTTGAAAAAATTATCGAGACAGCACAGCAGTTGCTTCATCGTTCCTAGGTGAGGAAAATAAATGAAGGAAGCGTTTATTGATTACTCTCTGGCAGACTATGCAGACACCGTAAACAGTGCCCTCGAAAAATTGCGTCAGCATAATGTCATTGAACGCATACGATCCAAAGATTATACACTCTGGAAACCCAAGCCTGATGAAATTGTCAACCGTCTGGACTGGCTGGATGCTCCCTCGGAAACACTGAAGAAAGTCAATTCCGTTCGTGCCGTTCTGGAACCCTTGATCGGAAAAGACATCCGTGAAGCCGTTTTGCTGGGCATAGGCGGTTCTTCACTGGCCGCGGAAGTCTTCAACAAGATCATCAGCGGGGAAAAAGGTTATCCGCAACTGCGTATTGCGGACACAACAGATCCGGTGTTTATTGATCAATTGACAAAACATCTGAATCCCGGCAACACGCTTTTTCTTGTTTCTTCCAAATCCGGGACAACGATGGAGATTTCTTCTCTGTTGAAATATTTTTATAATCTGACTTTTACAAACATAGGGAAAAACGCCGGCAGCAGGTTTATTTTTATCACGGATGAAGGAAGTCCGCTGGTTAAAACGGCTGAAGAGATCGCGGCGCACTACACCTTTTTCAGTAATTCCAATATTGGCGGGCGTTACTCTGCATTATCCTTGACCGGCATAGTACCAGCCGCATTGATCGGGGTGGATGTGGAAAGACTGCTGCGGAATGTTTCTTCCAATCAGGAAGCCTTGATGGAAGAGGGAGCTTCCCTGGGAGCGGTGCTTGGTGTACTGGCTAATTCCGGTAGAGACAAATTAACATTTGTCCTTCCGCCGCGTTGGAAATCATTCGGTGACTGGCTGGAACAACTGATCGCGGAAAGTACCGGCAAGGAGGGAAAAGGCATTCTGCCGGTTCTGAATGAGCCGCTTCATAACGTAAATACTTACGGAAAAGACCGCGTCTTTGTTATTTTTCAAAACAAGGGAAGTGATAACCCTTTTTCAACAGAATCTCTGATTGGCGCCGGGCATCCTGTCATTACCGTGAAGATTAACGACGATTATGAACTGGGTCAGCAAATGTACGTCTGGGAGGTGGCCACTGCCGTGGCCGCGCATTTTATGGGAGTTCATCCCTTTGATCAGCCGGATGTCGAAGCTACCAAGAAACATACCCGCGCCGTCATTGCGGATTTAGGGAAGCATAAAAATCTGAAGGATGAAAAACCGGCTTTTACCTTCGATCAGGGCCAGATATTCGGCAATATCCATGGCGCGACACCCGTCGAAATATTCAGGAATTTTTTGAATCAGGGAAAAGCGGGAGATTATATTTGCCTGCAAATTTATCTGAGTCCCGCGCCGGAAATGGACGCAGCGATTAGTCTTTTGCGCGAAGCCATTTCGAAAAAGTATTCTTTGCCCGTAACTTCCGGCTATGGCCCGCGTTATCTGCACTCCACCGGACAGTTGCACAAAGGCGATTCGGGCAACGGCTTATTTATTCAGTTTACTCAGAATTACACTTTAGATGTTGCTATTCCCGATCAAATGGGTGATGATAAATCGTCTCTTACTTTCGGCGAGCTCAAAGCCGCTCAGGCCAAAGGCGACTGGCAGGCGCTGACGGAAGCGGGCAGACGAATCATCCGTTTTCACTTTCCCCGGAATTCCGTTGCCGTATTACAATCAATGGTTGAATTTCTTTAAGTTTACGCTTTAGCTGATGACCCTGAGAATCTCCGGTGCATGACGTTCCGACGCCGCAGGAATTTCTTTCGGATAGCCGATAATAATGGGCGCGACAATCCGGCAGCCGTCGGGGATTCCCAGCAGAGCCTTTAATTGAGGATCACGGATATAAGATCCCAGATGAATCCAGCAGGTTCCCAGGCCCCGATTGACAGCGCTGAACATTATGTAGCTTGCCGCCAGTGCGCCATCGAAATTCAACGATCCCACGCTGGTCGATCCAATAATATAAATCACGCAGGGTGCATTATAAAAAACATTGAAGTTTTTGTCTTTCAGCAGATCCACATAAGCCGGATTAAGAGATGATTTGTTCTGAGCATAATCATCCAGTAAGTTTGCCTTGCTTTCATCGGACAGCGCCTTTATGGTTTTCTGGCACTTGACAATGGTAAAACGGCAGGGCTGACCGTTGCTGGCCGAAGGCGCCAGTGTGGATTCCTGTAAAATGTCTTCGATCATTTTCAGGGGAACGTCCTTATCCTGAAAATCACGAATGGCTCTTCTGTTTTTCAGCAACTCGGCAAAAGTCAACATAATTCAAGTCCTCCTAATGAGACCCAAGCTTCAGAAACAAAGTGCGCTGAAGCATGCTGGTCGAATTATCCCGCGAAACAAAGTGAAGCGGGGTGCACATTTTCATCTTATATATTATTTATCATTTATCCCGGTAAAAAAACAGAGATAAGAGCCAGGATTAAATATTGGAAAAAATTTATCACCGGATTAAGCGCGCCTATCAAAAGAAGGCCAAGAACAATAAAAAAACCATAAGGTTCAATTTGATTAAACGTTCGGGTCAGTGATTCCGGAGCGAATCCCATCAGGATTTTGGAACCGTCGAGTGGCGGAATCGGGATAAGATTGAAAGCGGCGAGTATCAAGTTAATCTTGGCCAGCAGAAAAAGAACTTCTGTCATTATTCCGGAAGGAGACGGAGCCATCAGGCGGTAAAACAGCAGCGCGGAAAACGCGATGATAATGTTGGCCGTCACGCCTGCCGCTGAAACCAGAATAAGACCTTTGCGTCTGTCAGCCGAGGGAATATTTTCCAGATTCACGGGAACGGGCTTTGCCCAGCCGAAACCAACCACCAGGAGCATCACGGTTCCGAACGGATCGACATGTTTGGCGGGATTAAGCGTCAGACGCCCCAGCCATTTCGCTGTCGGATCACCCATTTTATAGGCAATCCAGCCGTGCGCAAGTTCATGGAAAATCACTGAATACAAAAGAAGAACCGACAGGATGACAAAAGCCGTCGGATCTTTGAACAGTAATTGTATGAGTCCCATAATCTAAAACTTTCCTTTTCTTCTTGGTTAATTTGTGTCGGGCTGCGTATTATTCGGGAGGGTGACATCCTGCCTGTTTTGCAGCAGATCGGGAAAATAGCCGTATTTCAAACCGATCATGATGCCGGCGATTCCCAGAATCAGTTCAACAATGACATAGAGTAACCGGGCCATAACGGGTAGAATCAGAGCCGTTTCAATGCCGGTAAATTGTTTCAACATCATGAACATGACGCCTTCCCTGACGCCCAAGCCTCCCGGCGTGAAAAAAGCCAGCGAACCCAAAATCCCGGCCAGGGTAATTGTTGCCAGGATGTCAATGATCCTGTTGAACGGAACCTCCAATCCCATGCCTCGAGCGAGGAGATACACGGCAATTCCTATAAGCAGATAACCGATAAATTGCAACAATTGCGTATAGACGAAAATCATTTTTTTTATTTTGACGGGATGTATGTCCATCCTAAAAAAACGGTTCAGGGGAATGATTAGATAATTCATGATGGAAGCGTTTCGGACAATAAAAATGAAATCCAGAACGAGCAATAGCACAAAACACAAAACGTAAATGCCGCCCGTTACTGTTCGCGTGTAAAAAAGGAAATAGCCTGAAGCATAAACGAACGAAACAAAAGCGAAGCAAACAAAGCAGGCCAGATTGATATAAATCAGAGCCGTGTTGGGAATCCCTTTTGATGACATCAGTGCGATTTGTGCCGCGTAATTCCATATTTTACCGGGAATGTATTTAAACAGCGCGGACGTATTGTAAAAAGATACAGCTTCGCAAAAATTTAATTTTTTGTGCAGATAATCGTTGACAAAACTCCGCCAGATAAGAGGCCCGATCATCAAAGCCACGCTTCCCAAGGCAGCTGCTGCAATGCAATAGGAGATGTGGATATGAAAATGAAAAGCACGGATCACATCAGCGTTCTTTTGGAATTCCAGATAGAAAAATACGGCCACGGCGATAATGATGGCCAAAGCGCAAGCGTGTCGCGGCACTTTCTTCCAATTCACATTCTTTTCCCCGGTTTTTTGTCAGTCTTTCCCTGCGGATGCGGTTTGTTTGAAATAACAGGATATTTTCGTCGCATATAAAAAACATATGACAATTAATTTTTCGTGTCAAAAGTATTTTTGATCAGGCAGTGAGACCATGCAACGCAGCAAAAAAAATCTTGACAAAAATGATTACATTTCATACATGTGTTTAAAACAGTTGTTTGAAATATGTTTATGGAAGATAAAAAGACCAACTCCAAAACACGTGCCGCCATCATGGAAGCCGCGGGTAAAATCTTCGCGGAGGAGGGATTTTCTAAAGCGACGGTTCGTGATATCTGCCGGGAAGCCGGTGCCAATGTAGCTGCCATCAATTATCACTTCGGGGATAAGAAAGGGCTTTATGTGTCCGTTTTGAAACATTATCAGGAACTGGCCCTGAAGGCTCATCCTCCCGATTTCGGCATTCACGCAAAACAGAAGCCTGAAGAAAAACTACGTGTTTATATCCGGTCTTTTTTGACGCGAATGATGGATGATGTTTATCCCGTCTGGTTCGCAAGACTGCTGGCGCGGGAATTTACGGAACCGACATGGGCGTTCGATATCCTGGTGGAAGGGTCCATGCGGCCTTCGTTCCGACTGCTCACAGAAATTGTTGCCGCTATTCTCGGAAAAAAGCCTGATGAAAGAATTGTACGACTGTGTTCCATGAGCATTGTCGGTCAGTGTCTTTATTTCCGTCATTCCAATCCCGTGATCGTCAGACTTTTCCCCGGAGAATTTTCAGGCGCCGGGCAGATTGAAGAATTGACAGAACATATCGTTCATTTTTCCTTAAACGGCATGACGAAAGCCAAGACGAAAAATAATCGCAGGTGACAACATGAAAAAGACGATTGCCTTGATCATCCTTTTAATCCTGGCCCTTCCTTTTTACCTGAAAGCGGCCCCGCCGGTGCCGGAAGCCGCCTACGGACTGGAACAGTGCATCGCTACGGCACTGGAAAAGCATCCCAGCCTCAGGGCATCCGCCGGTGCCGTCAAGGCCAGTGAAAGCCGAGTCGGACAGGCAAAGGCCGGCTATTATCCCCAACTGAATCTGTCATCGGGCTATCAAAGGATCGGCCCGACGACGCCGCACGGCGAAACAAGAGATGACTTTGATCAATATTCTTCCAGCATCAACCTTGGCATGACGCTTTTTGATTTCGGAAAAACATCCACCCAGGTCAGAATACAGAATTTGAATGTCAACGCCGCGCGCGCCGACTATGAAGATGACGTCGCGCAGGTGATCCTGAACGTGAAAAATGCCTACTACAATCTTCTCCAGACCGAACGGAATCGCGATGTGGCTATTGACACAATGAAGCAGTTTCAGCAGCATCTGGATCAGGCCAACGCGTTTTTCCGTATAGGCACCAAACCGAAATTCGATGTGACCAAGGCGGAAGTGGATGTCGGCAACGCGCGGCTCAACGTCCTGAAGGCGGAAAATGCCGTCCGCGTGGCACGCATGACCTTGAAGGACGTCATGGGCATCCCGGAAAACGCCGATTTCCCCATCGTGGACAATCTGGCTTATCAGAAAAGTGATCTTCTGTTAAATGACGCTCTCAACGCGGCCTATGCAAACCGTCCCGATCTGCAGTCGGTGAGGGCCAGAAGAGAGGCGGCGGAACGCTTGATTCACCTGGCCCAAAAAGGCTATTACCCCACCTTGTCGGGCAGCGCGGGATACGGATATTCAGGAACGGACTTTCCGCTGGGCAGCGGCTGGAACGCCGGCGTCGCGCTCAGCTTCCCGCTTTTTTCAGGTCTTTCAACAAAATATCAGGTTGAGGAAGCCCGGGCCAATCTGGAAATTCTCAAAGCCAATGAAGATTCCATCCGTCAGGCCATCCGTCTGGATGTGGAAAAAGCATATCTGTATGTCCAGGATACGGTCCAGCAAATCGCCCTGTCCGAAATCACCGTTCTTCAAGCCCGCGACAATTACGATCTGGCCTCCGGACGCTATCGGGCCGGCGTGGGCAGTCCGATTGAAGTGGCGGATGCCACAATAACGCTCAACAACGCCAGAGCCAACATGAATACGGCGCTTTATAATCATAAAATCGCGCAGGCAGCCCTGGAAAAAGCCATAGGAGCAAAACCATGAAAAAGAAAGTTGTTATCATCTCAGTCATCACCTTGCTGATGATCGCGGCGGGGCTATTCTTTTACTTCAGAGCCAACGGAAAAAATGCCGTCTATAAAACCGAAAAGGTATCCCGCGGCGAAATCAAATCGGAAGTCACCGCCACCGGAACCGTTGAGGCCGTGACCACCGTCTCTGTCGGCACGCAGGTGTCCGGTACCATCAAATATCTTTATGCTGATTTCAATTCACCCGTAAAAAAAGGCCAGCTGTTGGCGCAGATCGATCCCGCCACGGTTCAGGCCCAGGTGGATCAGGCCCGGGCCAATCTGTTTTCAGCCCGGGCCAATATGGAGAAGGCGGCCGTTGCCGTCATGGACGCCCGGCGAACCTATGAACGGAGCAAAGAGCTTTTTGCGCAGAATTTTATTGCCCGAAGCGACCTGGACACAGCCGAGACAAATCTGCATTCGGCTGAAGCCCAGCAAAAGGTAACGCAGGCGCAGGTCGGGCAGGCGCAGGCCTCCCTGAAAATCGCGGAAACGAATCTCCAGTACACCAACATCATTTCTCCGGTAAACGGCACGGTGATTTCCCGCAGTGTGGATGTCGGCCAGACGGTCGCCGCCAGTTTTCAAACCCCGACGCTCTTCAGCATCGCCCAGGACCTGACCAAAATGCAGATCAAAACCAGTGTGGACGAAGCGGATATCGGCAAGGTCCAGACGGGACAGGACGTCTCGTTTACTGTTGATGCCTATCCGGACACGGTTTTCAACGGCAAGGTTTCCGAGGTGCGCAATGCGCCGACAACCGTTTCCAATGTCGTCACGTATGACGTGATTATCAAGGTGGATAATCCGCAATTAAAACTAAAACCGGGAATGACCGCCAATGTTTCCATTACGACTGAAACCCGGCACGACGTCCTGCGCGTTCCCAATGCCGCCCTGCGCTTCAAACCGGCGGTGGCCGCAGAAAAAAGTGAAGCGAGTCAGGAAAGACACAGGATCAAAGGCACAAAAGTCTGGATACTGGAAAAAGGGCAGCCCCGTCCTGTCGTGGTCACCCTCGGCATCAGTGACGGAAATTACACCGAAATCAGCACCGGAGATCTCAGGGAAGGCCAGAACGTGATAACCGATAACCTAAATAATAAGAAAGGCAGCAGCACTCAGCGTCCGCCCCCGAGGTTTATGTAATGAGTCTGATTGAAACCAAAAAGCTTGTCAAAATATACGATGTCGGCGACGAGGGTGTTCACGCCCTGGAGGATGTATCTGTAAGCATTGAAAAGGGAGAATTTGTCGCCATCATGGGACCCTCCGGATCGGGCAAGTCTACGTTTATGAACATCATCGGCTGTCTCGATCAGCCGACAGCCGGTGACTATATCCTGGACGGGCACAAAATCGGCGGCCTGTCGCGTGATGAACTGGCCGCCATCCGCAATCGCCAAATCGGTTTTGTCTTTCAGGGATTTAATCTGCTGTCGCGAACATCCGCGCTGGAAAATGTGGAGCTTCCCCTGCTTTACAATCACGTGCCGGCCAGGGAAAGAAAGCAGCAATCCCTTGTTGCTTTGAAAATGCTGGGTCTGGAAGGCAGGGAACATCACCATCCCAACCAGCTTTCGGGCGGCCAGCAGCAGCGGGTGGCTATTGCCCGCGCGCTGGTCAATCAAGCGCCCATCTTAATGGCCGATGAACCGACCGGAAATCTGGACACAAAAACGAGCATCGAAATCATGGAGCTGCTTGTTTCGTTAAACAGCAATTCCGGAACAACGATTATTCTGGTGACGCATGAGCCGGATATCGCCGCGTTCAGCAAACGGATTATCCGTTTTCTGGACGGACGCGTCATCAGCGATGAAAAGGTCAATAAAACATGATCAGCATTGTTTCTACTCTTAAAATCGCGCTGCGGGCCCTCTGGGTAAACAAGATGCGTTCAGCCCTGACCATGCTGGGTATCATTATCGGCGTCAGCGCCGTCATTGTCATGCTGGCGGTTGGTACGGGCGTCAGCCGGAAAGTTTCCTCCCAGATTTCCAGCATCGGCAGCAATTTGATCATCATCATGCCGGGCAGTTCCACACAGGGAGGCGTCAGGATGGGCGGAGGCAGCCAGTCCACCTTGACGGTCGATGATGCGGAGGCCATTCTGAGGGAATGCTCGGCGGTAGCCGCTATCGCCCCCATGCAATTTGGCAATGCTCAGGCGGTTTACGGCAATCAGAACTGGTCCACAGGTGTTCAGGGAACAACACCGGGCATTCTGGAGGTCAAGGATTGTGGCTTATCCGCTGGAAGAAACATGAATGAACAGGACATCCGCAGCGCTACGAAAGTCTGTCTGCTCGGACAGACGGTGGTGGATAATCTTTTCGGCAGTATGGAGCCTGTCGGCCAGATTATCCGCATCAAGAAAATCCCCTTTACGGTTATCGGTGTTCTGGAATCCAAGGGACAATCTCTCGGCGGTCAGGATCAGGATGATACGATTATCGTTCCGCTGAGCACCGCCCAGAAAAAACTTTTTGGCAGAACCATTCCGGGTATGGTGCGCACCATTATGGTCAAGGCCAGAAGCACCGAAGAGTTGAGTGTCGCGGAACGACAAATCACGGATCTGCTGCGCCAGCGGCACCGCATCGGACCGAACAAAGAGGATGATTTCACGGTCATGAATCTGACGCAGGTGTTGAATATGGCGGAACAGACAGCCAATATCTTCGCGCTGCTTCTGGGCGCTATCGCCTCCGTATCACTGCTGGTAGGTGGCATCGGTATTATGAACATCATGCTCGTTTCCGTCACGGAGCGAACAAGAGAAATCGGCATTCGCATGGCTATCGGCGCCAAGACCTGGGACATCCGCATTCAGTTTATTATTGAAGCCCTGACGCTTTCACTGATCGGCGGTATTGCGGGAATCATTATCGGCAGCACCGGATCCTTTATTCTGTCCACTTTTTTTGACATTCCTTCCGTCGTGTCTCTTTTATCGGTTCTGGTGTCGTTCAGTTTTTCCGGATTGGTGGGAATTTTCTTCGGCTTCTATCCGGCCTATAAGGCGTCGCTGTTGAATCCTATCGAAGCCTTAAGGTTTGAGTAGTTGAGCTCTTTACGGGTCACATGATAAAAAATACGGCATTGACACCCATCAATATTCCTTATATGTTGAGTCTAAAGAAGATGATTAATTGAACAACATTCTAAACGCATGGCTCACCAGAAAATATTTAAAAAATCCATAAAATACATCTGGCAGAAGTGGTCGGTCGCATTCAAGGTCACGCCTGTGGTTCTTGTCGTAGCCTTGCTGAAATTTTTCTCTCATCATTTCGGATTGGAAATCATGGAATTAAACGCTCTTTTTACCAGTTTGGTGGCCGGCACCATTTTTCTGATCGGATTTCTGATCACAGGCGTTTTCTCCGATTACAAGGAAAGCGAGAAAATTCCGAGTGAGCTTACTGCCTGTTTGAAATCATTATTCGATGACGCTTATACGATTTATAAAAGCAGAAATTCGGTCCACGCGCAAAACTTTCTGGCATTTCAAAAGTCATTTACCCATTCCTTGATGGACTGGTTTTATAAAAGAGAAAGAACGAAATCATTGCTGGAAAAAATCAGAATGATGAATGACTTTTTTATAGAAATTGATAAAGAAAATGTGCCTGCGCCTTACATTGCCAAAATGAAAAATGACCAGGGCAATATCAGAAAAATTATCTTAAGAATTAAAACGGTCCGGGATACAAATTTCATCAGTTCCGCCTATGCCATTGTGGAGGCGATGGGATTTCTGGTCGCGCTCGGTCTGATTATTATGAAAATTGAACCTTTTTATGCCTCACTCTTTTTCACCATCCTCGTTACGTTCCTGATCACGTATATGCTGTTTCTGATTAAAGATCTTGATAATCCTTTTGATTACAGCAGCAAGGGTGAAACCGGCACGGAGATTTCCTTAAAGCCGCTTCGCGATCATGAAGCCTCATTGTCAGATTTACTTTAGTCTGCTGTGTCCGATGTTGAGAGTTCCAGCAACGTCACGTTCAACATCACCAGAATTACGTGTTGCACATACAACGCTTACGGAGGTTGCAATTGTCAATCCATACAAAAAAACGTGTTAGCGGAATCATTTCCCCGACTGACTATGAAAGAATATTTCATCCTCGCCGGCTGGCCATCATCGGTGTTTCCGCTGAAGAGAATGGCGCCGGATTCGGCACGGGAATGTTGATGTCTATCAAAACCATGGGATATGAAGGAGATCTATTGCCGGTAAACCCCAAGGGCGGAACGATAGCCGGATTAAACATTTTCAAAAGCGTTGAGGAAATCCCCGGAGATATTGATTTTGCCGTTATTGCCGTGGCGGCACGACACGTTCCCGACGTGCTGGAGGCATGCCGCAACAAGGGAGCTGCCGCAGCGGAAATCCTTTCTTCCGGCTTCAGTGAATTGGGAACGGAAGAAGGAAAAGAACTGGAGCGTCAAATCAAAAAAATTGCTTCCAGGGGAATACGCGTTGTCGGTCCGAACTGCTTCGGCATTTATTGTCCGGCCAGTGGATTGACGCTTCTTCCGGGACCTGACCTTTCCCGCGAAAGCGGCCCGGTGGCTTTTCTGGCCCAAAGCGGAGGCATGTCCATTGACTTTGCGCACGCCGGAAAATGGATGGGTATCCGGTTCAGTAAAATGGTCAGTTTCGGAAATGGCGCTGATTTGCGCGAAGCCGATCTTTTGCGTTATTTTCAAGATGATCAGGAAACACGGGTTATCTCCATGTATATTGAAGGCATTGAAAATGGCGAGTCCTTTTTCAATGCCTTGCGAGACGCCGCTGCTAAAAAACCGGTTATCGTTTACAAGGGAGGACTTTCCCAGGCCGGTGCACGGGCCGTGGCCAGCCATACCGCTTCCATGGGCGGCAGTCAAATCATTTGGAAAGACGTTTTAAAACAGGTCAACGCCATCCAGGTTCATGATACGCGGGAAATGGCACAGACTTCTCTCGCCTTTGCACTCCTGCCGCCGAAAGAATTCGGAAAGATTTCCGTTATCGGCGGGGGTGGCGCCATCGGTGTGGCCGCCTGTGATCTGGCGGAAGCTTACGGAATAGAAATTCCGTCTCTCGCCTCAGCAATACAGGCGCGCATCTATGATTATCTGCCCAAGCCGGGCTCCTGCGCGATCAACCCCGTCGATGTTGCCAACCCGTTTGTTCCTCCACAATGCTTGAAAGAGGTTCTGCTGGCCGCGGCACAGGATCAACAAATTGATTTGCAGATCATTGTTGCACTGCTTTATCATTATAAATCTGTCGCTTCGATATACAATAAACCGGTTGCAGAGATTACGCCGTTTCGCGAACTGGCGCAGGCTGTTCGTGATGTTGTGGATGAAACAGGCAAACCGGTGATCGCGGTGCTTGCCAATCCCAAACAGGGATTGGAGGATCTGGATATCGTCGAAATGATTACCCTGACCAGAAAAGAATTTGTGGCCCGGGATATTCCGGTTTTTGATGAGCTGCACGACGCCATCCGGGCCATCGCGCACGTCAATACCTATTACGGAGGCAGAAAGCATGGGAAAAGATAAAGCGCTCAAAATCATCCGTAAAGCCTTGGAGCAAGGCCGAACAACGCTTTCCGAATATGAATCCAAGCAAATCCTTGCTGCTTACGATATTCCGGTAACAAAAGAAATTCTGGTGCAAGATAAAATGAACCTGGAAAAAGCAATCCGGAAAATCGGGTTCCCGCTGGTCATAAAAGGCTGCTCTTCGGAAATTGCCCATAAAACTGAAAAGGGTTTAATCCATGTGGACATCCGCACCCTAAAAGAAGCAAAAAAAGCTTTTCAGGAAATTATGAACGGACTGAAAGGTTTTGAGGGTGGCGTTCTGATACAGGAAATGATTCAAGGCCGGCGGGAACTGGTTATGGGAATGACCCGTGATGCACAGTTTGGGCCCTGCGTCATGTTTGGTCTGGGTGGAATATTTACCGAAATATTGAGGGACATTTCTTTCCGTCGCGCCCCACTGAAAAAAAGTGATGCCAAAGCGATGATGGCTGAAATCAAAGGACATAAAATACTGGACGCTGTGCGTGGCATGGAAGCGGTGGACAGGAAAACTCTGACCGATATACTGCTCCATATCGGTCGCATCGGACTGGAAATGAAGGAAATTTCAGAAATCGATCTTAATCCCGTGATCATCTGCGGATCCAAACCAGTCGTGGTGGATGCACTCATTGTTTTGGCAAAGACTTAGGTTTTTAGTCATCGGTGCCGGCAGGCGACGGAATATTCATTTATCTGCCTGCAGTATTCTGGCAATAAATTTCAATTAGAAAGACGTGTATTTAAAGATAACTGCTCACGGAAAAGTAAAATAGATAAAATAAGACATTACAGAAAATAACCTTGACATACGAATCGGCGCTTCCTATAGTCCAATAATTTATACGTGCTATGGAATCCAGAAAAACCCTTCATCATACTACAAATGTCGCTATTATAGGGGCCGGTCCATCGGGATTAACAGCCGCAAGATTACTTGCCGAAAAAGGCTGTAAAATAACGGTATTTGAAAAACGTTCTGTTATCGGCGGGAACTGTTTTGATGCCGTGAACGAGGACGGAATTTTAATTCATCCTTATGGCCCTCACTATTTCCGCACCAACTCGAGAAAACTTTTAAATTGGCTGTCCAAATTCACAAAGTGGCGTCCGGCAAATTATTTTGTCAGAGCGGAAATTGATGATGAGCTTGTTCCCATCCCTGTAAATCTTAACACGATGATTCAGCTCAGCGGAAATGTTTTTGATAAATCAGACCTGAAAAAATATCTGGATGGTCATAAAGTTGCCATAAAGAAAGTAAAAAACTCCGAAGAGCAATGCCTGGCGACGGTGGGCAGAAAACTTTATGAGAAAATTTATAAGAATTATACCCGAAAGCAATGGGGGCAAAGGGCTGCCGAATTAAACGCAGAAATCACGGCCCGTCTTCCGCTGCGGTTTGATTTTAACGACCGCTATCCCTCTGAATATTTTCAGCTCATGCCCAGAGACGGTTACACTCTCCTTTTTAAAAATATTGCGCAACATCCCGACATTCAGATTAAATTGGATTGCGAAATTTTTGCTGATGATATTTTGAAATTAAAGCAGCAAGTCGATCTGATTATTTATACCGGTCCTGTAGATCAATATTTTAATTACCAATATGGACATTTGGAATATCGCTCCCTGCGGTTCCAGTGGAAAACATACCCTCAGGATTACAAACAACCGTGTGTGCAGATTAACTATCCCAATGCGCACGACTACACCCGTTCTGTGGAAATCAAGCATGTAACGGGTCAGCGCTCATCGAACACAACAGTCTGTTACGAATATCCAACCGATGAAGGAGAACCATTTTATCCGCTGCTTTCGGCAAAAAATATTTCGAAAAACAATCAATATCAAAAGCTGGCCATCAAAGAGCTCCAGGGAAAAACACCGGTTCATTTTATCGGACGTCTTGCCGAGTTCCAATACTACAATATGGATCAGGTATTTTTGCGCTCCATGAATCTGGCAAATATGATTTCAAAAAAGGGGAAGTAAGATGCGCATCCGGGTTTTATTCAATGGCATCCTGGCCCCCAATCTGGCTATCGTCATTCCCGCATTTAACGAGGAGGAAACCATCAGTCAGGTCATCGAAGAATGGTCTGACATTGCCAGGCAGTACGACGGCAACGTCATTATGATCAACGATGGAAGCACGGATAAAACGCTGGAAATTGTTCAGCGGTTGCAGAATAATAATCCACGGTTAATTATCATTGACAAAGAAAATTCCGGACATGCCAACAGTTGTCTTCACGCTTATCAATGGGCCGTAAAACAAGGCTTCCGATGGATTTTCCAGACCGATTCCGATGGACAGACTGATCCCGGAGAATTCCAGACATTTTGGCATTTGAAAGAAAAGCATCCCCTGGTTTTTGGCTATCGTCCCCGCAGAGGGGATGGATGGTTTCGTTTCATTATCAGTAAGATATTGATGAGTGTCATATTTTTAATCTTTAGAACTTATATCAGAGATGCAAACGTTCCTTTCCGGTTAATGGCTGCAAATATTTTATCTGCCGCCCTTAAGAATATTCCCGAGCATATATATCTGGGAAATGCTTATTTAAGTGTCGAACTTAATCGGATAAGCAGCATTCATTGGGTCAGGATTTCTTTCAGCCGTCGAAAAGGAGGAACGCCTTCTGTTAATTTTAAAGGATTCTTTCAAAAAGGGCTGAAGGTCATTTATGAATTTATGCGGTTAAGAACAAATAATGAGAATTTTCATAATCCGCATGTTCCTCTCCTGGAATATTCCACCCTTATTTACCTGACACTTCCTTACGGTCTTTTCTGGTTCAGCTATTTTAAATTCATTTACGCTATTATTCTTTCCGCCTTAACCTTATACGGTCTGTCTTACGCGCTTTCTTTTTATCAACATACAGAGACAACGCCGGTTTTTTCAAAGGTTGATTCTCAAGCCCGTCCGATAAACGTTATGCTGATTTTCGGGACGGTTGTTTTCTTATGGCTTTTATTATCAGGTGTCGGCGGTATAAGTTTTCAAAATGCGGATTACCTGAAGCACAACGGGATATTTTATGATCTGATCCATTTCAGTTGGCCTGTGCAATATTGCAGCGAAACCGGCGATATCCATTACCTCTGCTATTATCTTGCTTACTATCTTGTCCCGGCTCTTGTCGGGAAGATCACCAACATCGATTTCGGACATATCTTTGCCTTTTCATGGTCTTTTTTAGGAATCTGGCTGGTCACCCTTTGGATTGTGAAACTAACCAATAAAACATCGCTGTGGCTCCTTCTTTTCTTTATTCTATTTAGCGGTCTGGATATTATTGGAACTCTCTGGACAAACGCTACCGTCATTGTAGATGGTGTGCCTCATCTGGAATGGTGGGCCGGATATGATTTCTGGAATTACTCATCCAATACGGCTCAACTCTATTGGGCGCCTCAACATGCTATCGGAGGGTGGCTGGCCACGTCTCTTTTATTTGGTTTGTTGCAAAATAAAGAAACAAAACCGATACCGGGCACGTTCCTTCTGGCGATATCTTTTTTATGGTCGAACTTTGTTCTTATCGGCCTTCTTCCGATGATGGCAGTCCTTTTGCTGAAAAACGGATATCGTAATTTTTTCAATCTAAAATCCTTCCTGCCGGCTATCGGTATGATCATGCCGCTGGGATTTTATTATCTGGGAAATCAGTATCCGCATGTTCATGCGTTTATCTGGGAACAAAACAGATTCATCAATGTCTTTCCCAGGTACCTGCTTTTTTGTTTGCTGGAATTTGGAATTTTCGCCTTTTTCATTTTCCGACACTTTCACAAGCTCAGTCCAGAAAATAGAATGCTCGTCATCATTACTATGACGGCACTCATGGTCATTCCCTTTTATCGCTTCGGTCACTACAATGATCTGGCCTTGCGGGCTTCCATTCCATCGCTTTTCATTCTTCAAATCATTCTTGTTCGTCTCTGGAGCAATTATTCCAGAGCATTAAAAATTGCACTTGTCCTCGTTCTGATCATAGGTGCGGTTACGCCGCTGGCGGAAATAGCCCGTTCGTACAAATCTGGCAATCGTCACCTCAATCAGAATATAAGCCTGATGCAGATTCCCGGCCGGATCGCTGCACAATATCTGGGCAGCAATCGATCTTTTTATTACAAATATCTTGCAAAGCATGGAAATGATCAGGTATGGGTCCCGAAAGAAATTATCCAATATCTGAAAAAATAATATTATAGTAACGGCGATTCAAGATAACGAAAAATCTCCCGTACAGTTATCAATATGATGAACATTTAAAGAAGCTCATGAATAAAAATAATAAGATCATTTTCTGGATGGAAATTGCAGCATCAACGGCTCTCTTACTTGGTTTAATCGTGCTGCATTGCATATTTCTGGTAAAAGCCGGCCCTCTCTGGCGTGATGAAGTCTGTGCTGTTAATTTGTCCAATCTGCCGACGCTAAGTCAAATTTGGCAAAACCTTCAATACGATTCTTTTCCCTTGCTGTGGTTCTTCATACTCAAGGTGTGGACGTCTATCGGCCTGGGAGGCACTGATTTTTCTTTGCGCATCTTGGGCTTTATCGTTGGCCTTGGTGTTCTAGGCTCTTTGTGGTTTGCCATACGATCATTGGGGATTCGTCTGCCTCTCATATCCCTGGCTCTTTTTGCCCTGTGTCCGGCGATATATTTCGGGGATACCATGAGAGCTTACGGAACGGGCACGTTGCTGATCCTGCTGTCATTGGCAACCATGTGGCGGTTTTTTCTGAATCCTGCCCCCGGGCAAATGATTGTCGCCATAATTTGTGTTCTTCTGAGTGTACAATGTCTTTATCACAATTCTTTCCTGATCCTGGCTATCTGTACCGGTGCCGTGGCAGCAGGGATTTATCGGCGCGAATGGAAACTGATCGTATTCCCCCTGGGCGCTGGTTTATTGGCGTCAATTTCAGTATGTCCTTATTTTGAAGTTGTTTCCCAGAGAAACGCCTGGGGAATGATAATGAATGCACCCGTTGATCTGGTATGGATTATTAATAAATTCCAATCTGCGACGGACGTTTCCGGAATCCCGTTTTCCTGGATGTGGGCGCTTTTGGCATTGCTTTCATTCATTTCATTTTTGATCGTTCTGCTAAAATCGACATCGCCTTCAGATACGTTTCTTCATCGGCGCGAATTATCCCTGTTCTTATTGATTACAATGTTATTGAGCATCTTCGCCTATACATCTTTCTTGATCATATTATCTCGCTCAATGCAAAATTGGTATTTCCTGCCGCTGATGGCCGTGACCATTGTAATCATAGAAAAAGGGATTGACCGTATTTGTCAACGCCGTTCCGCCGTTAGAATCATGAGACTTGTTTTTGTCATCGGAGTGTCTCTGTTTATTTTTACGGATTCATGGACTGCCGCTCACACACGCAGAACCAATGTTGATTTACTGGCCGCGAAAATCCAAGCTGCTTCTGATCAAAATGATTTGATTGTGATCAGACCATTTTATTATGGCATCACGTTCAATCGCTACTACAGGGGTAATACACCCTGGATTACCATCCCGGAGGTATATGATCTTCGTGCAACGCGTCAAGACATTATAAAATCGATCATGATGGACAATGATCCTCTTGAGCCCAGCATGCAAAAAATTATCAGAACTCTGCAAAACGGACATCGAATATGGTTTATTGGCAGCTTGAAATTGCCTGAACCGGGAAAAATTCCCTTACGTCTTCCTCCCGCTCCTTATTCACCCTATGGCTGGAATGAAGTAGCCTATCAGATTGCCTGGTCACAGGAAGTCAACTATATTATTCAGAAATACGGGGGTAAAATAGAAAAAGTGGAAGTCCCCGCCCATTATCCTGTCAATCCACTGGAAGATCCACCTCTTTTCATCGTCAATGCAAAGGGTTTCTAGAATAAAATATTGAGCCGGCCATCGGTTGTATACGGGAAAACGTAACACCACGAGTACGGAACCCCTCATCTCTCGAAGGTCAGGTTTTTTACCGTATTAAAGGATGTTCAAATCTTAAAGAAAAGCCTTTGCCACTGACAATTTCCGGTGCAACTTCCGGTATGGCGTGCTCTGGAATAACAAAACGTGCGCTGCTGGTTCTCCGGATATCCTTTTCGAAATCAATACCCGGCATAATCTGGATAAGCTCCAAGCCTGCCCCGGTTAATTTAAAGACGCCGACTGTTGTGACGTAAAGCACCAGTTTGCCCGCTTTCAGAGCCCCTTGAGCATTGAAGGTGATTTTGTCCACCTTATCAACGAATTTTGGCGTGCCAGGTTTCTGAATGCTTACCCGGCCATTCTTGAAACCGTAGCGGGCTTCATCCATCCAGTTTCCCACGAAGATAATCGTCCGGGCATATTCGACAATGTCCGTGAAACCGCCCGGACCGACGAAATCAATGATCTTTGGACCGCGGTGAGAGACATTGACATTGCCCGCTGAATCCACCTGTAAAAATCCCAGCACACAGGTTTGAAGTTTTTCTTCGTAAAGATGAAACATTTCGGCGGTGCTCAGGATTTTCCGGGGACTGATGGCCGCACCAAAATAAACACCTGATGCCGGAAGACCGCCATAGGCACCACCTTCAGAAGTAAAGGTAATGTCTTTATACAGCCCGAATTCATAAAGCATGCGGGCAACTTCCTCGCCAATTCCTATCCCGATATTCACGATTGCCCCCGGCCGGGTGGTCTTTACGAAGATATCGGCGCACAGGCGTGCCGGAATATCGGCTACCTTGCCTCGATAAGGTGTAATGTCGAGAAAGGTATTGATCAGTCTCATGAGTTTGACCGCTTCATGGTCAACGTCAGACGAACAGGCTGTGAAATAGGGCATGAAGTTAGTTTGAAAAATTCCTCCAACCTGTTCGTTACGCGGATTTACAACGATAGCGTCCACCTGATCCGCCGGAATGGTAATCTGTGAGTCGTCCCTCGGAATAATTCTGGACACCGCGACAATCACCTTGCCGCCGTTCATGCGTGCGGCGGTGGCCGCATCTTTGTAATCCAAAATCAAGGCGGCATCTTTAAAATAGATATTGCCCTCATGGTCAGCATAAGGAGCGAGAAACAACGCCCGATCAATGGGGGGAATATGATATTCCAGTTGACCGTCTTTTAGCTTGATGAAACTGTCCCGTGCTCCGGGAGATACAGCGGAACCTTCTCCCACGGAAGGATCTAAAAATGTCCCTAACCCGATATGAGTTACAATTTTATGAATTCCCTTCGCCTGTGCTTCGATCAGGAATGCCAGGGTTCCCTGCGACATCGTATGGAGTTCCAGCTTGCCTTCATCGGCCAGTTGCAGAAGCGCCTTGGCCGTTTCGCCGTGTCCGACAATGTAACGGGTAATGAGTCCCGGTGCATCGAGTTCCTCGATCATGCCGGGTGTCATGCCACGACCGCCCTGGGGACAGGCGCCGATTACGGTCAGATTGCGGGGATGACCGGTGCGTTCGTATGCATCGCGCAAAGCCCAGTAAAAAATGGATGCACGGGCAGTAGCTGCAAATCCGCCTATCGTGAGCGTTGAACCGTCGGGGATCAATTTGGCCGCGTCACGGGCGGTCATAAACTTTGGTCCCAAACCGGCGGGCAGATAATCCAGATTGCGTTTAGTCCAGGTCAGACGGAAATATAAAAGATTGGCAATGGTTGTGGACATTTTCAAAAGGTTTACACCCTTGAGTGCCCGGATAGTTCTTATTATATCCATGCTAACTTCAATTTTCCTGCGTGCCTGTGCGTCGCGTTATGGGGCCGGTTTCAATATCTATTCAGTTAAGGAAACAAAATTAACTGATGATCTCAAAACAGGTTTTAACATCCATGCCCGGTTCCAGGAGGGGAAAGAGCTGCTCCATGTTTTTCATCAGATTGGCGGAATGCAATTTCAAAGCATCCTTGTCGCTGTATTTTTCATAAAAAATAATGGTCTTTTCATCGCCACGAACGGTGTGTGGAATATATTCCAGACATCCAGGTTCGGTGGCTTTCACTTTCGGGACAATCTCTTTCAGAATTTTAATCGCTTCCTCCATGTTGCCGTCTTTAACTTTTAAAGTCGCAATCAGTGTAATCATTGTTTTCTCCTTTTCGCTTTCATGAGAAAGCTTTAATGTTATTTTTGTGGATACTCTCTGCTCATTTTTTCAGAAAAGTGATAATTTCTTCTATATCCGGCAACTCAGCGATGGGGTAAACCTTTACAAAACAAACCTTGCCTGTTTCGTCGAGAATGACATTGGCCCGTTGTGAAAAACCATTCTGCTCCCGAAACAAGCCAAGACTTTTGGCAACTCCGCCGTGTGGCCAGAAATCCGCCAGCAATTTCGTATCTTTTATTTTGCTTGCTTTCGCCCAGGCTGCTTTAGAAGGAACGCTGTCCACGCTCAAACCCACGGCGACGGTGTTCAGTTTGTCAAATTTCTTTTTGTTTTTCTCCAGCGACTGCATCTGTTTTGTGCAGACGGGTGTCCATGCCAGCGGATGAAAGGACAACAAAACACGCCGTCCTTTCATTTTGGACAGAACAAAGTCCTGCCTGAATTGATCCTGCAACGTGAAATCTTTCACGGCCTTGTCCAACTTAAGAACTGTTTTATCCGCCATAGAGCACCCCCATGCTTTTTTTTTCGAAAGAAGTATATGAAGAAGGTTCTTTCCTGTCAAAGGAATCTTTCTTTCCAAAAAAACGACAGAGAATCCTGCAGGATCATTTTATAATAAGTATTTGATTTTCAAAAAATACTGACGTAAAAATACACGATGGAACCGGATTTACTTTTCGCAAAACAAAGATGAAAAAACTATTCAGTCAAAAACATGTTTGTCCCTGGTGGTTGTGTTTTACGTTTGATAATCCTGTGCGCAGAATTTTTCATGACCCGATTAAAATTCTTAGCCCCTACATTCACAAGGGAGATACAGCCATTGATATCGGGCCCGGCATGGGTTACTTCAGTATACCGATGGCTGAGCTTGTTGGTTCCACTGGCCGGGTTATTGCCATTGACATCCAGCAGAAAATGCTTTCCGCTTTAATGGCACGCGCTCAAAAGAAAGGCGTCTCCGATAGAATCAAAACTCATCTGGCAAAACCGGACTCACTTTGTTTTCATGATAAAGCCGATTTTATTCTGGCTTTCTGGATGGTGCATGAGGTACCCGACCAAAGAAGGTTTCTGGCGGAGATCGGCGATCTGATGAAATCGGACGGACTCTTTCTTCTCGTCGAACCGCGAATTCATGTATCCAGAAAAAATTTTGCGCGTACGGTAGAGACGGCAAAGGCATTGGGATTCACAATCAAGGAATCTCCCCAAATCAGCATGAGCCAAAGCGCTCTTTTTACCCTCGGCAAAATCAGCCGTCAGTAAAGAATCGCGCTTTTAGAATGCCTTCTGCCCATTCTCCTTCGGCTGTTGAATCCCAGACAATGCCGCCACCGATGCCCATCTCGCCCTTTCCATTGGTCTTATTGATTAAAGCGGTGCGTATCGGAATATTCATAAATAAATCCTTGTCGGGCTTGATGTAGCCGATGGCGCCGGTGTAAATGTTGCGCGGTTCACCCTCCAGTTCATGAATGATTTCCATCGCCCGGATTTTCGGCGCGCCGGTGACCGATCCTGAAGGAAACAGGCTTCTAAATAAATCATAGAGTGGCACGTCCGAATCAATATCTGCCGCAACCGTCGAAGTCATCTGAAACAGTTTTTTATAAGGTGTGACTTCGAACAAACGCGGCACATGAATATTCTTCCCGATGCGTCCCAGATCATTGCGCAGTAAATCGGTAATCATCACGTTTTCTGCCCGGTTTTTTTCATCGCGATAAAATTTATATCTGGCCGCTATGTCGCTAAAAAAGTTTTCACCTCTCGGCCACGTTCCTTTCATGGGTTTCGATAGGATTTTACGGCCTTTCTTATATAAAAATAATTCCGGCGAAAGCGATGCAATACGGTAATGGTCGGTTTCGACATACGCGGCATAGGGCACCGGTTGAACAGCAAACAGTTTCTTATACAAATCAAAAGCGTTGCCGTCAAAATCGAAAAGAATCTTTAAACAATAGGTGATTTGATAGACATCTCCGGCCTGCAGATATGAACGAATAATGTTGATATGTTTGGAATATTTTTTCCGGGAAAGATTAAAGCGGATATTTCTTACGTCGCAGGGGCCGCCAACAGCAGGCATTTGATTATTAGACCGTTGAAGCTTTTCGTAACATCCCACGTATATGAGTGGAAAACCGTTAAGATCGTAAGCGGAAAATGTTTCTTCAAACGCGTAGCCGAGTTCGTAGGAAAAAAATCCGGCAACATGTAATCCCTGTGCCAGAGCACCTTCAATTTGTTCAAAAGCCCGTGGAACATTCTCAAAAGAATAACAACTGATGATGAAAACAGGATGATCAAAACACAATGATGATTTTTTAAAATTGAAAAATATATTCATGCGGCATTCCTTTGAAGATCTGGATGCCGCATTTCGTGGCTAGGTCATGATCTGTAAATGAATTACTGATTTTATAAATATTCAACTTCTATTCTTCTCAACATCAAACAGAAGCAAGTGTCGCAATGTCAAATACTTATAATGATCTTCAGTTTGTTATGGGAATATATACGCAAAATAGATTTTTGTGTCAATATTTGACTAAGAATATGGTAGTATACGATAAATTAAAAAGATGTCGTGGATGAATGGATGATTGAATACATGAAAAAACATGAAAGCTACGTTCAAGAGGTGCTGGCGAATAAGCCCGATCAGGACAAATTAAAAGAGCTGCTTGCTTTTCACGATCAACAGATTCAATGGATGCAGCACGAAAGATTCGTTCATCTCATCGTGACACTTTTTGTCTGTCTGTTCACTTTGATTGTTTTTTGTTTTTCCGCCATACAAACGTCTGTTCCGGCGATCATTCTTTTCGTTTTGCTGCTCATTTTATCCGGAGCTTATCTCATTCACTACTATCGTCTCGAAAACGGCGTACAGAAATGGTATTTAGTGTCCAGTCAAATCAGAAAGGCTCTTGCCTCGACTAAAGTCTAAATCTTAAGGATTTCCCTCGTTCTTCATGAGCTGCGTGTAAAAGCTTACAACATCCCGGTAGTCTTCCAAGGATATTCTTTCGTCCCGGCCGTGAATCCTCTGCAAATCTTCCGGAAGAAGACGAATCGGGCTGAAATGCAAAATAGTATTTGTCAGATCCGCATAATGCCTGCTGTCTGTAACCGCCATCACCAGCCCCGGCGCAACCAGTGCTTTCGGAAAAATCTGACGGATGGTTTTTTGGACGGTTTGATAACCTTTAGATTCTGTATCTGCGATATGAGAAGGTTCACTCTGCATGCCTTCCAAGATCTTTATGTTCACTCTCGGATCATTTATTATTTTTTGCGTGCTCTGTATGGTTTTCTCAATGGTATCGCCGGGGAGCAGACGAAAGTTCACAACAGCCCTCGCCTGTTGCGCCAGAATATTTTCTTTTACGCCGGCATTAAATATTGTGGGTGCGATGGTCGTTCGGACAAGAGCATTGGTTCTGGGTACGGAGGCCAGTTTTTTCTCCACCAGCCCTTGAAACAGCCAGAGATTGGAAAAAACGATTCTCAGACCCATGGGCATTTCCGGGGACAGTGTTTCAAACATTTTCCTCACCGGAACTTCCATTCTTGTGGGAAACTGGTTCTCCTCAAGTTTGCTGATGGCCGCACTTAAGATGCCGATCGCCGTTTGAGCAGGAGGCATCATGGAGTGCCCGCCGGGACTTTCGACATGGAATTCAAGGCTCAGACAGCCTTTCTCCGCGATGCCGATCAGCGCCACAGGCCTGGTAATATTCGGCACCATTCCCTCGGTAATAGTCAGACCTTCATCCAGCGCATAATCCAGTCTGATCCCTCTTGACTTCAACAGCCTGTTAATGCTTGCCGCGCCGGCATTTCCTCCGCTTTCCTCGTCATGCCCGAAGGCGATATAAATCGTTCGACGGGGCACGTACCCATGCTGTAAAAGCTTTTCCACCGCTTCCAGGATACCCAGCACGCTGACCTTGTCATCCAGCGTTCCTCTTCCCCAGATAAATCCATCGGCAATGCGCCCTTGAAAGGGAGGATAAGTCCAAGGACTGCCGGATTCCGAGCCGGCCGGCACCACATCCATATGAGCCGCCAGAAGAATCGGCAATTCCTGTTGATCCCGGCCTGGCCATGTAAAAAGAAGGCTGTAATCCGCGACAACCTCTTTTTTCAACGCCGCGTGTACGTTAGGAAATTCCTGCTCTAGAAATTTCTGAAAACCTGTGAAGGCTTCTTTATCGAATTGAGCTTTATCTTCATAAGAGACGGTCTGAAACTGAACCGCTCTGCCTAATCTTTCTGACAGCGCTTTTATATCGAAGCCGAAGCTGTTTGCCGGAAAAGTCTCGTTCTGCATGGCAGCGCAAGCAGGCGGGGTGCACATACAAACAGAAGCTGTAACGACTCCCAAAGCGATGAGTAGAAATGATCGCTTCATGGTATTTTTCCTTTACATCTGCTCAGTTTGTGATCTTTTTGTACCCGGTTTTTTTATCTTTGTTTTTTTTCAAAAGCATCTTGATGGCTTTTTCCAGAGCAGGATTGAATGCTTCCGGGCGATCCATCATCAGAAAATGATCGGCTTTCTTCACGACGACGGCATCGTACGAAAACATGTGTCGCCTGTTAGCTTCATAATTGATCGGCCAAAGATCTCCATTTACGGTCACAACGGGAAGGGGGATTTGTTCAAAGATCGTTGCCGCTTCTCCCGTGATATACTGAGACAGCATCTCGCGCATCGCGCTCAGAGCAACAGCAGGCGGCGCAGACGACACGTCTGCCATAATCCACTCGCGGAGTTGCGCATCCGTTTGCGGATAAAGCATCTCGCCGATAAATTTTTTGCTTCCGGTTGCAAAATCATTTTCCAGAGGAGCACTCATCTTCTGAAATTCTTCCTGAGTCAGGGGATATTCGATGTTTTCCAGAGTATCGACGCCGATCAAACCCAGAATACGATCCGGCATCAGCCGGGCTGCTTCCGCGATCACCGAAGCCCCCATGGAATGACCGATCAAAATGACTTTCTGTCCACCGACCGCTTCCGTTACGGTCCGCACGTCTTCGCCGAAAGAGGCCATCGAATAAATATTTCTTGTCATTCCCGAATGGCCGTGGCCGGCAAGATCAATCGTGACCACCCGATGCTTTCTGGAGAAATAGGGAACCTGAGCGCGCCAGTATCTCGAATCGCCGCACCAGCCATGGACGAACACCAGCGTCGGTTCCCCCGAACCGTAAACTTCATATGAAATCGGTGTGCCGTCCTTGGAAGGAATAACGTGAGGCCATTGTGTTTTTGCCTGGAGCTCTCCGGAAATTGACAACAGAAGCATCAGGATGCTGATGAAAAAAAAGAAAATTAATTTCCTGATCATGAATGCCTCCTTGAAAAATGAAAGATAAAACTCTTTGATTCATTATCTTTGTCACGGCAGCGCCGATAAACGAAATTACCGGTAGTCTGCCGTGTGTAATGATTATGTGAGATATCCTGAACGGCTCAGTTTGAAACCGGCCACCATGCTGCGCATTTCTTCGGACTGCGAAGACATCTCCTCGGCGGCGCTGGCCGATTCCTCGGCATTGGCCGCGTTCTGCTGGGTCAACTGATTGAGCTGTTCAACGGCCTTATTCACCTGGCTGATTCCCATGTCCTGCTGCTCCGAGGCTTCCGCAATCTCCGCCACGACCTGACTGACTTTATTAACTTTTTCGGTAATATCCTGAAAGTTTGTCAAAACTTCATTGTTAATTAATACGCCGTTTTCCGAGTTCTGGACTGCTTCTTCAATCAGGCTCGCTGTATTTTTGGCCGCTTCCGCGCTGCGCATTGCCAGATTCCGCACTTCTTCGGCAACCACTGCAAACCCCTTGCCGGCGTCACCGGCTCTGGCCGCTTCGACGGCGGCGTTCAGCGCCAACAGATTGGTCTGAAAAGCTATTTCATCGATGGTTTTGACGATCCTGGACGTGGCATCGGATGACGTTTTAATCTTGTCAATGGCCATGGACATTCGGGCCATGCATTCCACGCCACTGTCCGCGCTGTTCCAGGCCTCATCAGAAACTTCTTTGGCCGCCTTGGCGTTAATAACGTTTTGTCTGGTCATGGACAACATTTCCTGCAGACTGCTGGATACTTCTTCCAGCGAACTGGCCTGCTCGCTGGCACCTTGCGACAAAGACTGTCCGCCTGAACTGACTTGGACACTGGCAGCGGCCACCTGGTCTGCCGCAATCAATACCTGGTGCAAGGCCTTGTCCAGATTTTCCACGGCGATATTAAGAGATTCCTTGATTTTAGCGTGGTCGCCTTTATAATCACCTTGGACACGTGCAGTCATATCCCTGCCGGCTATCTTTTCCAGAACATCGGCAGCTTCATTGATCGGCCCCAGGACACCATCCAATGTTTGATTTACGCCCTGTACAATTTGCCGGTAAGCTCCACGAAAAGCTTCTTCATTGCCGCGGACATGAAGTTGACCTTCCTTTGTAGATTCGGTGAGCATATCCATTTCATTGACCAGATTATTGATGGTTTCCACGATCTTTTTTAAAGCAGGACCGATTTCATCTTTGTCGTCGATGACAACGGGAGCAATGTTGATATTGCCCTCCGAAATCTGCTGCATGTTGAATACGACATTTTGTTGAAGGTGGTCGGCAAATTTGTCCATTGCCTGTGCCAGATGACCTATTTCATCCTTTCTGAGCATATTCAGCCGATTGGAAAGATGGCCTTTCTCCAGTTCCTCCATCATCAGCACTCCTTTTTTCAAGGGACCGGTTATCGACGCGCTCAGGAGGATGACCAAGCCGATGACCAGTGCGATCGCGATAGCGGATAAGATCAGCATGGCAGCCGACAGGCCTCCGGTTTTTTCAATCGTTGTTTTGATGTTTTGCTCATTGCTGCCTGTGATGTATTCATTTAATTTATTCACAGCGGTTGCGGTTTTCATCTGCGCGGCAACCACGTTGCTGCCGTTCAGGAGGCGGTTCGCCTCATCATTTTCTCCCCTGTCGGCTGTTCTCATGACCTCCTGATAATCCCGTTGCATTTCTGGCCATGCGGCATCAAAGTCAGCGATGATCGCTTGAACCTCGTCACTGACATTTCTGTTTTTATAAGCCTTCATAGAACCGGTAATGAAACTCATCATCTCATTGATATTCTGGGACAGTTTCTGGCGGTCGGATGGGGATGAAATATATCGATAGATGTCTCCGCGCATCTTTTCAAGACTTGCCTTGATTTCTATGGTATCTTTAATATCCGCTTCATACTGGCGATGCACCGAATCTACCTGATGCAGTAAGGCGTTTCTCAACTTTGCGCCATACAGGATCACAGCCGCTGCCAACAGACAAATCAGCACAATACTTCCGACCAGTTTGACACCAACTTTAATATTGTTTATCAACATTTTTCCATCCCCCTTCACGTTATATGGTTCCAATACGGTTCATAAATTTTAGCGTGGCACCATCTACTGTTATAATAGTTACTTTCTTTGCTTGTTGCCGCCTTGTTGTTGCTGAACCGCCGAAAAAAAGTCTTCCACGTTTTTGACGTTTTTATAATAAATATTAACCCACTCTCTCATAACATCCTTAACAGAATTATGTGGAGTTCCATTACTCTTACCCGTCAACGTATCGAGCATTTTCCCGGTCTGGTCCGTGAAAACGAACATGCCGTCTAAATCCAGCAATGTTTCCACCTGGGTGTATCCCGTATCAACTGCTTTCTTGAAATCGTCCATACCTTTTTTATAGGCATCATTCCACTGCGTAATGGCTTTTTTGCCTTCCTCACTGATTCCGGGAGTATTTTCAGCGAAAGTTTGCAGAAGCTTTTCAGCCTGATTCTGATAGGTTACCATCGTGGAAAAGAACATGTCAAAGGATGTCTTATGTAGATCAATCATCTTTTTCATCATCTCTTTTATTTCCTTTGTATCCATGATGTGCTCCCTTCTCTGTGTCCTGAATTCTTAATTTAAAGCTTTTTCCCCAAGTCAATATTCAATATAAGGATGACCGGACGTTAGACTTGTGACAACGTATATGTACTCTTGAACATTCCATACGCTTTGATGTTTGAAGAATGATTACTTCTTTTTCTTAGTCTTGACGTTCAATCTTTTAACAGGAGAAAGGTTTTTTACAGGCTTGATTTTTTTGTCAGTTTGCTTTTGAATTTTATGGGCACCGCTCTTATAGGGGTCAGTTACTTCTTCCACAGATTCTTTTAAATCCACATTCAACCAGTTTTGCTGATTTAAAAACGGATTAATCATCTTGTCGTAACTGTCCTGCGCAAATACCGTGTTGTTTTCCAGAAACACCTCAAGTTTGTCGTATCCGTTATTCATGGTTTTCTGTAATTCATTAACCGTTTTCTTGTACGTATTACTCCATTGTTCCAGAACCTGTTTCCCTTCCGCACTGATTCCGGGAGTATGGTCGATAATGATCTGCAAAAATTTTTCCGCCTGGTTCCGAAACATTTCCATTGTTGAAAAGCTGTTTTGAAGGGATGTCTTGTGGAAATCAATCATTTGTTTCGCCAGTTTTTTGTTTTCCATGGTTACCTCCTGCTGGGCGATGGAATGGTCATTTTTTATTATTGTATTATAAAATAAAGTCACTTACAAGCGTATTAGATAATGAATCCTCTTGAGACAATATAGGTCGGTTGAAAATGCCCAATGCCGTTCTCATCGACGCGAATAATAGAAATATTGATACCCGATGGCGATTTCTTCTTCGAAGAATATTATTGACAGTCCAACGAACGATGCTATATTGACTGCACATACCAAATATTAAACAAGCGAATCACAGGACGAGATATTACAATGTTCAGGATTGTACGAATACCGCAAAAAAGTCCGGCGATTGAACAAAGTGAAATCGAATTGATGGAGATTGAGAAAAGCTGTTTTTATCCAGAGGTTCAGGAAACCTGGGAATCAAAGAAAAAACTTCTGCAGTCAGCCATATCCTGTTTTTTTGCTTACGTTGAAGGTAAAATCATAGGCGAAGCTTACGCCATCGATAAAGATACCATACCCCTCAGCAATGCCTACCATAAAGATCAGGATAATTTTAATAAACTGATCTCCATGATGACGGATAATGAAGTTTACTTATGTTCTTTCGGAGTTTTGCCTCAATTTAACGGCAAGGGTATCGGGAGGGCTCTCATTTCCAATATAATTGTTGATACATTCGATAAGGGTTATATGATGGGCTATGCCTATGCCCATGAAAGTGTTTCCGAGCACATATGTAAAAAATTCCACGGAAAAATCATTTCAGAACATAAAAACTGGTTTGGAGAGGAAAATACGCGCATTCTCTATAAAATAGGATGAATTGATTGTCGAGAATGACGGTTGTCTGAATCAATGCCTAAGAAAACAAGCGCCGGGATTCTGTTGTATCGAATGTTGAATGACGCCTTGGAAGTCTTTCTAGTCCATCCCGGCGGACCTTATTGGGCGAAGAAGGATGAGGGCTCATGGTCTGTCCCCAAAGGTGAATTTGAAGTTGGAGAAGATTCCCTGGGAGCTGCCAAACGGGAGTTTCGTGAAGAAACCGGTTTGGATATAAACGGTAATTTTATAGAACTCACACCACTCAAGCAACCCAGTGGAAAGGTTGTTTACGTCTGGGCGGTGGAGGGCAATCTTGACGCAACATCCATAAAAAGTAATATGTTTTCGATGGAATGGCCGCCGCGCTCCGGCAAGGAACAGGAATTTCCGGAGGTTGATAAAGGCGGCTGGTTTACCATAACGCAGGCCCGCGAAAAGTTATTAGCCGGTCAGCGCGGTTTTCTTGAACAACTTCAAAATAAATTGGGGATGAAAAGGAGTATTTGAATGGCCAGGAAATCTTTTCCTCTTTCCAAGGTGTACACGCTGTTGGAGTCGGGGCCGGTGATCATGGTCACAACCGCCCGCGAGGATAAGCAGAATGTAATGCCGATGTCGTGGCACACGATGATGGAATTCGAGCCACCGCTGGTGGGATTTGTCATGAGTGATTTGAATTATTCCTTCAACCTGCTGAAGGCTACCGGGGAATGCGTGATTAATATTCCAACGGTCAAGATTGCGAAACAGATGTTTGCCTGCGGAAAGCTTCACGGAGATAAGATCAACAAGCTTGAAAAATTCGGTCTGACGTCCAAACCGGCTTCCGTGGTCCGGGCGCCGCTGATTAATGAGTGCTACGCCAATTTTGAATGCCGTGTGGTTGATACCAGAATGGTGGCAAAGTATGGTTTCTTTGTTGTTGAAGTTGTGAAGGCCTGGATTGACCCGTCCGTAAAAAATCCGCAGACCCTGCATCATATTGGGAAAGAAAACTTTATGATTGCCGGCAAGAGAATCAGGCTCAAGGCAGAGATGAAATAGTGTTGAAGCGTGATCGTTCTATGACAAAATCAAAAAAACCGTGAATAATCAACGTAATCCAACCCTTCGCTTTCATAGGATTGATAATATTTTCATGATGGTGTAAATTATAACAAAAGTAAACCCATGAGAAAATAACGAACCAAATTACTCATTCTAGCATCACGGAGATTATATGAAAAGATAGCTTGAGTCTTTATGTTGTTAGCATTGGCGTTCTGCGCCAGTGGTAAAAGTAATATTTTACCTCCTGAAGGTGAGCAGATCGCAGAAGTATCCGACACAGGTAAATGCACATTCATAAAAAAATCATCTGCCAGAGGCATGGCGGGCGTAAACCTGACCCGTAACATCCAACTGACCGTGTATAATGCGGGAGGAGATTCCTATAAGATTATCTCTACCGGTAGTGAAAGAAAAGGTACTGTAGATGTTACAGCGGCAAAATTCCAGATCTGGAAATGTAAGCAAGAGTAATGAGAGGATGAATTCAAGAAACCTTGACAACCCTTCCTGAGGAGCATCGAGAAAACAGTTATGGCTCGATAAGCTCATCAAGCTGACCTGTACCCCCAGGAACTCCGCCGTCGGCAAGATAAGCGGTGACCATAAGGAGGACTGCGATGGACAGGAAAACTACAGTTATTTCAGGTCTTTTCATTTTATTATTCCAATTTGCTCTTTATGAGACAACGTGGTCGTTTGATAAAGCAGTGAAGGATGATCCGGTTATCGTCCGCAAAGAACAAAATGGTCAGGAGATAACCGTTAAAGCTAAAACGCTCATACAGATTGAACTTGCTGAATTAGGCAGCGCCGGTTTTACTTGGCACGTTCATGAAATTAATTCGCAATATCTGGAGTTCATTGGAGACAAAACGAGGCAACTCTCAGAAAAAGAAAAAATCGGAGCTCCTGTTGTCCATGTCTGGCGTTTCAAGGCTGAAAAGGCGGGTAAGACGGAAATCAAAATGGACTATTACAGACAATGGGAAGGGGTTAAAAAATCACAGGATCATTTTTTGATAAGAATCAAAATCATTTAGATTAAAAGGAGGAGATATGAAAAATGATATCTTGCGCAAAAGGCTGATCCCTCTGCTGTTTATGATGTTTTCGCTGCTGTTATTCTGCACGTTTTCCTTCGCAGCGGAATCGGATGAAATTAAAGCAGCAGTAAAAGCAAAAGGTGTCAAATGGATTGCCGGGGAAACATCCGTTTCCAAATTACCGTCCGATCAAAGGAAGCTGCGCTTCGGCCTGATGAAACCTGAAATGACAGGTACGGAGAAGAAGGTTGCCCTTGAAGCTCCTATGACCGCACTTCCGTCAGATCTTGACTGGAGAAATACGCCCATCAATTATAACAGTTGCGTGACGTCCGTACGCGACCAGGGGAACTGTGGAAGTTGCTGGGCCTTTGCAACTGCCGGCGCTCTTGAGTCGTTCTCGTTGATCAAGGCCGGCTGTCCAGCCGGTGATTGGGACTTAGCCGAACAAATCCTTCTTTCCTGCAGCCGGGCGGGAAGCTGCAGCGGAGGCTACATTGATCGCGCTTCCAGCTTCATCCGTGATACCGGTTTGCCATCGGAAGTGTGTTTCCCTTATACTGCTGCGAACAGCAAATGCCGGAACGCTTCCTGCGCCGATTGGCAGTTGGATACCGATGTAATCGGCGGCTGGGCCTACGTGGCTACTACCTCCCCCTCAGTAGAAGCCATCAAGAATGCCTTGAATACTTACGGCCCCTTGGTCACAACGATGGATGTCTACACAGACTTTTTCTACTATAGCGGTGGCATCTATTCATATGCGACAGGCAACTATGAAGGCGGACATGCCATTTTGATTGTTGGCTACAGTGACAGCGGTCAGTATTTTATTGCCAAAAACAGCTGGGGAACCGGGTGGGGTGAAGGTGGCTTCTTCAATATAGCCTATTCACAGCTTGAAGCCCCGGTACATTTTGGTGATTATACCATAGCCTATCAGGAAGCAGCCTGCACCTATTCGATCTCACCGACCGGTGGCTCATTTCCGGCGACCGGTGGTTCAGGTGTCGTAACCGTGACAGCCAATGCAGGTTGCAGTTGGAATGCCGTGAGCAACGCGTCCTGGATAACCATTCCATCCGTAGAGAGCGGATCGGTCGGTTATAATGTGGCTCCGAATACAAAGAAACCTGCAAGAACAGGAACCATGAGCATTGCCGGTAAGACATTTACGGTGACTCAGAGCGGTCGTTAAAAAGGGCAACTTTTTCGGGAACACAGCCTGAAAGGCAGAACGTTTGAGGATTCTGCCTTTCTTTTTTGATCTGAATCCTCAATCCGAACGAACGTTCATTGTTGCGTTCAAACAGTATCGCAACCGGGAACCATTAAACAATCCAATTACCGGTCAGGACAATCAAGCTGTCCAATGGAGCAAGATTTCTCAGCGACACGGGAAAGTTATTTCCCTGCCTACAAGAAAGCCGCCTTTTTATGAAAACGGTCAATTTTTATTTTTACGCTTTTGCATCAGCTCTCTTTCTTTTTCTTCGCTGGTTGAAAGCCACAATAATGGCTTCAGTAGCCTGTGCCATGGATATCTTTTCCGTATTGATGATCATGTCGTAGTATTGCGTATCAGCGATGTCCGCATTGAAATATTTTCTGACGAATGCTTTCCGATTATTATCTCTTTTGACAATATACTGTTCCGCTTCGGCTCGGGTGTATCCCCTGTCTTCCATAAAGTACCTGATTCTTGATTCCATGGGAGCGATGATTCTGGTCCTGAATATTCTGTCTTGCGGCAAGACAAAATTGGCTCCTCTGCCGACAATTACAACATTGCCGAAAATGCCGATGGTGCCTATCACCCTGGTCAGATGATGCAGATATTCGCCCGGCCAGGGACGGTTTTCTCCAAACAGCGAAGAAAGGAGCGTTTCCCGGAACGTCACTTCCCGTTCATCAAGCGTTTCAATGACTTTTCGGCTCATCTTGGCGCTGTCCGCGACATGCTGAATAATCTGACCGCCGATCAGGTCCATCCCCATGGCTTTGGCCAATCTCCGGGAGATGTCGCTTCCTCCTGCTCCCGCCTCTCTGGAAACGGTAATGATGGGTCCGCCCTTGAAGTTTTCAATTTTGAGTCCCTGTCTCATGGCCTGGTCAAACAGTTTGCGCCATTTGGCAACCTGCATCTGAACCATCTTGTCCATGATCAACTTCTCATCTTCATTGTCCGCGGTGGCGGCCGGCTTGATGGTCAGATCCCTTGTATAATCAGGGCAATGACTGCCCACCAGAGAATCTTTGTCCAGTTTAAATCTTTTCTGACACTCCCTGCGCCAGGCGCAAATACCGCAAACGTTCATTTCGGCTGCCATGATGATCACCTTCTTTCTTGTTAATGGTAGTTGTTCATTGATTAACTTAACGCCTCGAAGCCGGCAACAATATCCAGCAGTTCTTCAGTAATGGTCATCTGACGCGTGCGGTGAAACTGAACGTGCAGATCCAGCAATTGCTCTTCAATATTCTTTTCCGCGTTCTGCATGGAAGCCAGCCTGCTCGCATTTTCGCTGGCCAGCGATTCGGCAAAAGCGCGGTAAAGCGAAACGAAAAGATATTCTCTGATCAGCGAGGAAAAAATTTTGTCTCCATCCATCCGGTAGATGGGCAGGGATTTGGAATCCCATTTCTTGCGGGCAATATCTTTAAGCCATTCGCGATTAACCGGTAGAAGCTGAACTTTGTAAGGATGATAATTGGAACCGCTGATGTAGTCGTTGTAAAATAGCATAAAATGACCGACGTTTTGTTTGAAATGCCATTCTTCAATAATCATGATGATTTCCTGGACCAGCGGTGTGATGCCCGCCGTCGAACTCGGCGTGGTCAGCAGTTCGTCGATGGGTTGTCCGGCATCCTCCACATAATCCGCCACGCGCGCACCCACAGCCAGTACCTTGCGGTTTTCTTTTTTGATGCCGGCATCTTTGAGGTAGTCCATGGCATAAACGGAGATCTGTTCGTTGAGCTGGCCGCACAACCCCTGATCGGAACCGAACACGATCACGCCCATGCGTTTGACGGCAGCATCTTTGCTTTGCATCATCGCGCCCATGCGTTCTTTAAGAACAATTTGCAGTCCCATTTCCACAGTCCGGTTATAATCGTCCAGCGACTCCACGGCCTTCTGATACTGCCGGATGCTCACGGCGGCCAGGGCCTTCATTGTTTTGACCACCGACAGCAGATCGCCCGCGCTTTTAATTCTTCTTTTGAGCGACTCAGTTGTTTGCATTGGCTTCCTCTGCTTCTTCAAACGGCGCAACGGCCGGTTTGATTTTGTCCATAATGCTGTCGCGATCCGTCATGTCCAGTTTTTTGCCGGCCTCGATGCGCCCGCACAATTCCGGTAATGTTTCGTTGACCGTTTGCAGCACCTGCACTTCCGCTTCGCGGATTCTTTCCGTCGGCACTTTATCCAGAGCGCCACCTGTCACGGAAAGCAGGGACGTAATCTGTTCGGAGGCACGCAGTGGCTTGTACTGCCCCTGTTTGAGAATTTCACGCACTCGCCAGCCGCGCTCAAGCGTCCGCCGGGTGCTGTCATCCAGTCTCGTGCCGAAACGGGAGAACGATTCCAGCTCTTCAAACTGCGAATAGGACAGGCGTAAATCTCCGGCCACGGAGCGATACGCGGGCAATTGCGTCTTTCCACCCACGCGGGAAACGGACTTGCCGACATCTACCGCCGGCAGAATACCTTTGCTGAAAAGAACCGGTGAAAGATAAATCTGCCCGTCGGTTATGGAAATCAGATTGGTGGGAATGTAGGAGGACATATCCTGCGCCTCGGTTTCGGTAATGGGCAGGGACGTCAGCGATCCGCCGCCGAGTTCCGGCCGCATGTGCGTGGAACGCTCCAGAAGCCTGGAGTGAATATAAAATATATCGCCGGGGAAAGCTTCTCGTCCCGGAGGCCGCCTGAGCAGCAGCGATACTTCCCGGTAAGCGCGGGCATGCGATGTTAGATCGTCATAGACAATCAGCACATCGCGCCCCTGCTCCACGAAGTATTCTCCCATGCTTGTGGCCGCGTAAGGCGCAATGAATTGCAAACCCGGGGTGTCTTCACCGGTGGCCACGACGACAATGCAGGATCCCATAACGCCGTGATCGCGCAGTTCGGCAATAACCTTGGCGACATCGGCACTTTTCTTACCAATGGCGCAATAGATGGAAATAATCCCTGTTTCTTTCTGATTGATAATGGTATCCACGGCAATAGCCGTCTTACCGGTCATTCTGTCGCCCAGGATGAGTTCGCGCTGGCCCCGTCCCACGGGAATGAGCGCATCAATAACTTTAATGCCGGTTTGTAAGGGTACTGTCACCGGCGCGCGGTCCATAACCGCTGGCGCTGGTCTTTCCACCGGCAGCCTCATCACGGTATTGACCTCGCCCAAACCGTCGAGCGGCCTTCCCAGCGGATCGACCACCCGTCCTAACAGCCCGTCTCCGACCGGCACATCCAGAACGCGTTTGGTACGGTGAACCTCCGATCCCACCTGAAGATTCTCACTGGGATCAAGAAGAATCACGCCGATTTCTTTGGGATCAATGTTAAACACCAGCCCCATGTAATTTCCGGCAAAGCGCACCAGTTCCTCCGCACGGATATGCGGCAGGCCGCTGACCCGGGCAATATCGCGTCCGACAAACTGCACCGTGCCGATTTCGTATTGTTTCAGCTCAGGATTCTGCTCGTCCAGGACCTTTTCCATCGTATCGAAGGTATCGTCGAGGAAAGTCTTTAAATCCTGATTTTCCAATTGGCTGGATTCTTGATTCATTCTTCGCCTCCTGACCTCTTTGCCATTTTTATATCTGCTGTTCTTCGGCTTGAACCTTCAACAGCGAACATTGAACTTTTCTTCTATCCCACGTCGTCGAAGATGCCCTTTAGGGTACTGCGCTCCTGGGATAATTCCACTTACGCTTTGAACTTCGCGAAGCTCGTTCTCAGCGAGTGTCATTACGCCGCGTGCGCCTCTTTCTGGAGCGTCTCGGTTAAGCTCTCCACCAGTGTTTCCAGATACTCATTAAGGCTCCACGCGATCTTATGCCCGTTCACCCGCAATTCAATGCCCGATACGATTTCCGGCTGTCTCATGTACCGCAGCGAAAAACCGTTGGTGATCTGTTTCTTGAGCACTTCTTCGATCTGTGCTTTCCTTTGTTCGGAAATTCCGAAAGCGCTCTGGATGGTCACCTGATTGCCACCGCCCCTGATGGCGTTGCGTATCTGAAGACTTTTCTCGGCATCAAGGGCCTGGACGCGGCGGATGAACTCATCCATAATACGTTCTTCCAGATCGGCGTCTGCCAGATCACTCAGGGCTTTGCGCGCTGTCGCATACAGTTGTTTAGCCGCCCGCTGACGCAAATCATAAAAGAAGGCATCCTGCTCGCGAATCAACATGTCCTGCCAGCGTGCTTTGACCTGATCAACTTCCTGGCGAACACCGTCCATCAATTCCTTGCGCTTGGCATCAGCAGCCATGGCCGCTTCATTGAGCATCTTCTCTTTGGTTTCGTTGAGCAACTGGTTGCGCTTTTCGTAAAGCCCGGCGGCTTCGGTTGCCTTATCTTTCAATTCCTGTGCCTCGGCAAACCGCGCGACGATCTTGGCTTCCCTGTCGTCCATCGCCTTGATGATCCGACCGAAAAGAAAGCGCTTCAGCAGATAGACGAGCAGCAGAAAATTGAAAATCTGGCAGAATAAAACAAACCAGTCGATATGCATGGATCATCCCCCTGTCTTTGTAAAGTGACCCCAGAACGGATTGGCAAAAATCAGAATCATCGAAATAACGAAGCAGTAAATAGCGATAGATTCAATCATGGCCAGTCCGACAAAAAGTGTTCGGGTCAGCGAATTTCTTTCATCCGGTTGTTGAGCGATTGCGGCCAGTGCCTGCGCGATGGCCGATCCCATGCCCAGAGCCGGTCCGATCGAACCGATACCCATTGCCAATCCCGCGGCGAAAATTGATGCCAACGCGACGATACTTACATTGTCCATAAAACGCCTCCTTTTCAAAAAATAATTATCAAACTGTTACGCTTTCCTGTTTTACTTCTGTCTGAACATGCTGATGGTCCTCTTCCGCCAGTGCCGATGCGATATAAACCATCGAAAGAATCGCGAAAATATAAGCCTGAATGACGCCGATTAAAAGCCCCAGCAATTGCATGACAACCGGAAACAAAAGCGGTGTAACGGCCAGCAGAATACCAATGACTTTTTCATGACTCATGATATTGCCGAAAAGTCGAACCGTCAGCGCCAGCGTCCGGGATATTTCCCCCATGACGTGGAAGGGAAAGAATATAAAATTGGGTTGAAAATACTCTTTCAGATAATGGAAAAGACCGTTACGGGAAATGCCGTAGTAAGGAACGGCAATAAATACGCACAGTGCCAGGGAAGCCGTTGTTGTAATGGACGATGTCGGTGCTACATATCCCGGCACAATGGCCAGCACATTGGACGTGCAGATGAACAGGAATAGCGTTCCGATCAGGGGAACGTAATTATCCGCGCCTTTTTTCGTCATTTCGGATATTTCGCCACGAATCACGGAAACGACCACTTCCAGAAAATGCTGCCAGCGGGAAACGTTTATTTCCGAAGAAAGATTACGCGTGGCGAGATGAGAAATGATCAGCAGAATAGCCATCACCAGCCAGGTGTAGATAATGGTCACGTTAAGGGTGATAAAGCCCCAACTGAAGATGATGACCTGATCAGGACTGATTTGATTAAGAGAAACAATTTCCATAGCGCATCTCCGTTACTTTATTGAACAGGCTCAGTGGCATTTTGCGGTCCCAGTCGATAGGTTAAAATCTTTCTCATTACGACGAATCCGAACATGGCCGCCGCCAGTCGTTCCCAGTGTCCATGCCCCATCACCAGATAAAATCCGGCCATCACGACCGCCATCCTCAAAATAAAACTCCCGATCATCAAGCGCGCAGCGCTGTGCGTTGTCGACAACCGTCGTACCGTATGCCACAAAGCGGTGAAATAAAATGCACCCAGAACCAAACCGGCGGCAAATGCTGCTATCAAAGCAAAGGCGGATGCTGTGTCAAGATGGTGACTCATCTTCTTCATCTTCCTCAATAATTTTGCTGCGTACTCTGCGCACCCAGTAAGCCGCATTCATACAGCCAATCAGTACGCCCGCAATCAGTAACATCAACGCCCACGAATACTGGCTGGGCCAGGTGCGATCAATCCAAAGCCCTAACGCGACTCCGATCAATGTGGGGATAGCGACAGCCCAGCCGACGATGCCGAACATGCCCAGACCAAACCAGACGGTCTCGTCCTTGTGCCGCAGTGCCTTTTTCCGCAGGGCTTCTTTTTTCGCCACCTGTGCGGTGAAATGATCGGCAATTTTTCGGCGCCGCGTACCGGGTGTTCGTCGTATTTCAACCATGCTCAAACCTCTAAAAGTTCACGTTCAAGGTTCTATGTTCGACGTTGCATTTGTACTGTTCTAAACTTAGAACGTTGAACGTAGAACGGTTCTTTATCCCGCGTCGTCGAAGATGCCCTTTAGGGTACTTTGCTCCTGGGATAATTTCCAATCCCGACGTGTCAGGATTGGATTGTTCGACTAACAAATTTCATTACGCGTCGCTTATAAAATTTGAGTCTCACTACCACTTGCGCTTCGAGCTTCGCTTCACTCGCTCTCAGCGAGTGTCATTATTTCAGTTCCACAAAACGCCTGATTAAACTCGCTTCCAGTTTTGCCGCCGCAGAGCGCACCATTTTTTCCCGTTCGTCCAGTACATCATACTGCCGGACAACCACGTCTTTGAGTTTTCCCAGATCGGGCGCCCGCACGGCATTGCGTGTGGAAACCAGAACGTCCGCTCCTTTTTTCACCAGGGTACCTACATCCATTGCCAGCAGTTCCTGTCCGCCCTGTACGGGCTCATAAGCAAAAATTCCCGGAGCGAGCGTGGCGACAAAATCAATGTGGTTAGGCATCAGGCAGAAGGAGCCGTTTTCCGCCTCGGCGACAATCTTTTTCACTTCCTGCTTCAGCATGACTTCTGCCGGCAATAAAATTCTAAGCATCATGACTGATCTTTGCCTCATCAATGGAGCCGATCATATAAAGAGCGCGTTCGGGGTACTCGGCAAATTCATCGTTAAGTATCCGTTCGCAACCGTTCAATGTATCTTCCCGGGAAACCATCTTGCCCGCCGTTCCCGTAAACTGCTCGGTGACAAAAAAGGGCTGGGTGAAGAATCTCTCCAAGCGGCGGGCGCGGAACACCGTGCGCTGGTCTTCGCGGGAAAGTTCGGAAATTCCCAGCATCGCGATAATGTCTTTCAGGTCTTCATAAATCGCCAGTGTTTTACGAATTTCCTGAGCAATTTTGTAATGACGCTCACCGGCGATGTTGGGCATCAGCATCTTGGAACCGGACTGCAAGAGATCAATGGCCGGATAAAGACCCTCACTGGCTCGCTTTCGCGATAAGGCGATGGTCGCGGAAAGATGACCGAACGTGTGCACGGCAGAAGGATCCGTAAAATCATCCGCCGGAACATAAACGGCCTGAATGGAAGTGATGGCGCCGGTTTTCGTATTGCAGATACGCTCCTCGAGCTCGGCCAGTTCGGTGGCCAGCGTCGGCTGATAACCGAGGCGCGAGGGGAGTTGTCCCAAGAGACCGGAGACTTCCATGCCGGCCTGAATGAAACGGAAAATATTGTCAATCATCAGGAGCACGTCCTGCTTCGCATCATCGCGGAAATACTCCGCCATGGTCAGCGCCGAGTGCCCGACGCGGAAACGCGCGCCTGGGGGTTCATTCATCTGACCGAAGACCATGACGGTATTGCCTAAAACGCCGCTTTCTTCCATTTCCCGGTAGAGCTCTTCGCCTTCGCGGCACCGCTCACCGATACCGCAGAAGATACTCATGCCTTCATGCGCGCTGACCGTGTTGTGGATCATTTCCGTAATCAGAACCGTCTTGCCGACACCGGCGCCGCCGAAAAGTCCGGCTTTTCCACCCCGTTCCAGAGGTGCCAGAACATCAATGGCTTTGATGCCCGTTTCAAAGATTTCCGACACGGTGGACTGATCCCGTAACGGAATCGGTTCACGATGGATGGAACGCAGTTCACCGGCTTCAATATTGCCCTTCTTGTCAATAGTATTGCCGAACACATTGAAAACCCTCCCGAGAAGCTCCCTGCCCACAGGAACTTCAAAGGGTTTTCCCGTGTCGACGACTTTTGATCCGCGGGCCAGCCCCTGCGTGGGAGTCAGCGCGACGCCCCGAACAGTATTATTGTCCAGTTGCGTAAACACCTCAATAATCACATCCTGGTTCTCCCCGGCATGGAGAACATTACGAATCGGCGGCGCCTGCGGGAAATACACATCAACCACACTGCTGCGGACGGATAAAACTTTTCCCTGATTGATTTGTTCGCTTTCCACGTTCATCTCCTCTTGTGTTAAGAATTTATGCTTTAAGATTGCAATGCCACACTCTCTTTTATTTTGGAGGTGCTTCCAGCCTCATCAACTTCCAGAACTTTCTGGCGACAGCATACATAATATAATCAAACATCAGAATCGTCCGGCTCAAGCTTTCCACCGCCTGCCGGTGCTGAACCTCGGAATTAAAAAGCGATTGGAATTCCGCGTAAAGCCACATATGTCTCCTCATCAGAATTAACGCGTATAACGCTTCATGCAGGGGCATTCCCTCTTGATATCTTTCCTCGGCATACTGTTCGAAAAGCTCCCTGGCCTGCTCATAAGGTGACTCATTAAAAAACATGAGCTGAAAGTTATTGTAGAATTGCCTGGCCTGACTGATGATCTTTTCCTCCGGTTCATTATGATAGCTGAACGTCTTCGCGTTGGTTTTTACATCTTTGGCCCATTGGCGGGCAATTTCTTCCGCGTTCTTCTGCGTTAAATCCACAAGCTTTGCGGTAAAAGCTTTCATCGTCATCTCGTCCTTTTTAAAAAACTGAAGAGCATAAGCCATGCCAGAAAAAAAATTCCCATTTTCGTATTCATTGATGAAATTTATAATCAAGTGACAAAGTCCGCGTATTTTTGAGAAGCTTAGTATTGTTCGATGTTTACGAGCTTCGTTACACAACTGAAAGAAAATCAGAGAATAAACTTTTCTGTTTGTTCTTGGGGTTTTGATGATGGATGTCAGTTTGATGAAAACGAAATAAAGGACGCGGGAAAAATATCATGAAAAGTCTTTCCGACAGGATATTACGACAGGTCGCTTAAAAAACAACAGCTTATGAATTGCGACATTTATGTCACCCGGCATGACTTAAATGTCGTCCAGAGCGGATTGCCATTGCGGATTTTTTTTCATTGAGGCAATTTTCCGCTGCAGTTGCCGGATGGTAATGCCCAGAATTTGTGCTGCCTTATTTTTATCACCATGGACATTTTTCAAAACATAAATCAGATGTATTTCGTCATTTTCCTTTAATGTGCATAGCTGCCGCGATAAAGAAGATTTGCCGGTTGATGTCATGCCCAGATGAGCAGGTTGAATAAAATCCGCAGACGCCACCAGTACAGCATTGTCAATAATTTGTGAGAACTCCCGAATATTGCCGGGATAATTTCTGCTGCTGAGCAGATCCATCGCTTCCGGAGTGAACCCTTTGATTTCTTTCCTGTGAGCTTCACACGACTTGCGCAGAAAATGCAGAGCCAGCAATGGAATGTCGCCGTCTCTTTCCCGGAGCGGCGGCAGATGGATATGAACGGATTTCAAACGGTAGAGCAGATCCAGTCTGAAATTTCCCTCCCGGCAGGCCTGTTCAATATCTCTGTTGGAAGCCGATATAACTCTCACGTCAACCCAGACCGGTTTGGACGAACCCAGGGGATAAAAAGATTTTTCTTCCAGCACCCTCAATAGTTTCGACTGCAACCCTACAGGGAGTTCTCCAATTTCATCCAGAAAAAGGGTCCCCCCATCCGCCTGTTCGAAATAGCCACGATAAGGAGCATCCGCTCCGGTAAACGCGCCTTTGGCGTGACCAAAAAACTGGCTTTCAAACATACTGGCCGGAATGGCGCTGACATTAACAGCAATGAACGGACCATCAGGCGTCGGTCCCGCCTGATGGATGCCTCTGGCGACCAGTTCCTTGCCGGTTCCCGATTCACCGGTAATCATCATCGGATTGCCGCCGGCAGCCATGATCTGAGCGTAGGAAAGCAGTGAACACATTCTCGGACACTGGGTGATAATTTCCGCAAAGGGCTGGGGAACATTACTTTTGCTATATCCGGCTGTTGACGACAAACCGATGAGTAATCCCCTTCTTTCATAGGCTCTCTTGATGGCCAGGAGCAGCAGATCATTATCCACCGGTTTTACGAGATAATCATAAGCTCCCAGACGAACCGCCTTGACGGTGGTGGGGATATCATCAATGGCTGTGAGAATGATAAATTCCGTGTGCGGGCGATAGGGCTTCGTCGCTTCCAGCACCTGTAACCCGTCAATTTCCGGCATCAGCAAATCCAGCAGAACGATATCAAATTCGGTCTCCTTGATTTTTGCAATAGCCTCCCGGCCGCTGGAACAGGTGTCCACATTCCGGATGCCCCGCCACTTTAAAAGACGTTTGATTGAATTCAGAGCTACTTCTTCATCATCAACAATCAGGATTCTCATAATCGCTGCCTTCCTGTGTCACGAATGATATTTTGCAACTGCATCATGCTGAAAGGTTTTTTCAGCAGGTAGTCCGCTTGATCTGCCGTTCCGCCTTCAGACTTCAGGCTGCCGTCATCGGCAGAATAGAGGATCACGCACATGAGCGGGAAACGTTCTTTGATTTTCCGGGATAATTCCCAACCGTTCATGGAGGGAAGATTGATTTCCGAAATGAAAATATCAATCTCCGGATGCGCTTCCAGATAAGTGATGATGTCTTCGCAGGTGTCCTCGGAAGAGCACTGCCAGTCCAGAGCATCCACAAAGCTCATTTTGATTTCGTTGAGATAAGAAGCGTCGCTGTCACAGCAGAGAATGGCCGGGCGAATACTGATCGGTGTGCGGGAATCCAGCGGCAGATAAATGGAAAACCGCGTACCGATATCAGGACGGGAAAGCACGCCGATGAGGCCGTGATGCTCTTTGATCAGTCCGTAAGAGATGGAAAGTCCCAGACCGGTCCCTTCCAAATCACGGCGTGTCGTGAAGAAAGGTTGAAAAACATGATCCATGACTTCCTTTTTCATTCCCATGCCGTTATCTTCAATCTCAATGAGAATCGCGTTGAGTCTCTCCATGTTTCTGGCGGTAATAATGATTCGTCCCTTTCTATCCGGCGGAATGGCCTGATGAGCGTTAATCAGAAGATTGGCGATGACCTGCTCGAGCTTTTGAAAATGCCCCTGAACCGGCGGCAGATCACTGTCCACATAAATATCCACGCGGGAAACGGTTTTGCGCACCTGAGCGCCGACAATGATCATCACGCCCCGGATAACTTCTTCAATTTTCACCGGTTTCTTTTCGACGGTTTCATCGGTGCGGGCAAACTCTTTCAATCCGGAAACAACGCGCTTAATGCGCTGGGAAGCGATTTTAAATTCATCGATGATTTCCTTCATGTTGGTGCAGACTTCCACATAACCTATGCCCTTGTCACTCCAATCCGGATGCGAGGCGCCGTCACTGGCCAGAATCGGTTCCACGGCATTCCACATTTCCTCCAGCATGGTAATGTTGTTGGCGATAAAACTGACCGGATTATTGATTTCGTGGGCGACGCCCGCGACAACCTCGCCCAGCGCTTTGAGCTTATGAGATTGAATCATCTGCTGCAGCCGGAATTCTCCTTCCTGTCGGATTTTCTTATCCTCCGTGATATCCTGCCATGCGCCCACCAGGTAACTGCGCGAGCGCTTTCCCGGTTTTATCAGACGACGATGATCGGCAATCCACCGATAGGAGCCATCCATGATTTGGAAGCGGTATTCCAGTTGCTGCGTTCTTTTTCCTGTGGTCGATTTCAATTTTTTCAGAACATGATCTCTGTCTTCGGGATGGATATGCTCCTGCCAGAAAAAATGATTACCGGTAAATTGAGCCGGCGTATATCCGGTAATTTCCTTGACACGATTGCTGACAAACGTGATGGTCGCATTTTCGTCAGCATGACAGGCATAGGAAATAATCGGCAGAAATTCCAGAATGAGCGACAGATGATCTGTTGTCTCTTTCAAAGCTTTGTTGGTTCTGGTCAACTTGCGGGTGCGTTCTTTAACTTTCATTTCCAGTTCTGCATGAGCCTGGAGCAGAGCCTCTTCCGTTCTTTTCGCCTGGGTGATATCTTCAAGCGTTTCCACTGCGCCGATAACCGATCCTTTGGAATTGCGGATGACCGCGGCGGTAAAGCGCAGCCACTTCCCCCGCTTGCCCAGTTCCGGAAAAAAATCAGTCGCCTCGTAGGCGCCTTTAATTAATTTTGATTTGATGTGCTTTCCTGAATACCATTGCGGAATCTTTTTCTGGCATTTATCAACCAGCAAGTCGGCCATGCAGGGTCGGGCGGTTTTATAAAAAGCCCGCCACTGCTGTCCGGTTCCCACGACTTCCCGGGCCTTGATGCCGCTTAGCTCCTCCAGCGCCTTGTTCCAGTAAATAATCAGATGATCCTTACCGATAATAAAGGCGGGAATGGGAGATGAGCCGATGATGCTCTGCAGAGATTGCTGGCCGTTGCTGAAAACTTCCTTTGCCCAGACACTTTCTGTGCGATTGATTTTTTTTTTGACCTTGTTCAGAGGGTTTTTTTCTTTCATCTTCCGTTACCGAAACAATCCATACAGAATTAATCCATTAATAAATCAGTGAAACCTGTCTGAAACTACATCCAGCGGCGAAGATGATATTATAAATGATTATTTATGATTTGATTATAGGGAAGAAGGTATGCGGGTGTCAAGATATTTAAACTTATTAAACTTGATTCCTCGGCCGATGGATTTCTTTTTGCCTGTCATCAATTTCCGAATTCCATCTGCAGGATTGACGTTGTGCAAAGGAAAGCTTTTATATCTTTCAGTCGATGGAAACATCATACATCATCAACATATATTGATTCCTGGCCGTCAGCCAATCTTTTAAAAACGCCAACTGCCCCTTGACTGTTTTGATGGCAACGACATCATCCGGGTTTGGCGCCACATATTCACCCATAATAGGCCATTTTACGAAATTCTTCTGAAATGACTTATTATGCGTTGTGGCAAGGGTGTCACATTCAGCGATGATTTCAGCAATATTTAACTGCGCATCAGCCAGCCTTTTTTGCAGGATCGTTTTTATTTCTGGAACATCGAGAAGTGCTTGGTACCACGGATTCGTCTTGGCGACCCATAATGCGGCACGAGGTGATTGGCTTTCCTTTTGTCCCGGGCCATAGTTGACGTTGCCGCTGCTTCTATCAAAATCCCATACAGGACCTGCATACAAGACCCCGTTCTTTTTTTTATAGAGGTAAAAGCTCGAAAAGGGCACATCGACCGAGCAGAACAATTCGTGCACGATGTAGCAGTCGATAAAGGAATTGATGTCGATGTATTGATGAATGGCCTGCATGTCCCTGGAAAGGATTGCCGCGTAGGCGTTGCTGAGATAATCTTTAATGTAATACAATTGCTCTTGTGAATAATAATCTTCGTCTGTGGCAGGAGATTTAATCGTATAGGCCGGAAATAAGTCCTTCGCGAAGAAATAATCCCAATCCAGCTCGCCTTCCATGGGTGCTCGAAAATTCATTTCCAGCAAATATCCTGTGTCGATATCAGAACTTTCTTCTTCAACGTTGATTCTGCCTTCGCCAACCTCAATTTGGTCGCACAGGAGATACACGCCCAAATATCTACCGTTCAGATACAGGTCAACAAATTCAGCCATACTCGAAAACTCAATGCCGTCCATTTTAGAGGCAAGTGTATAAGCGAGATAGTTCCTGGACAGGCTCTTATCGCAATAGTTTGCAATCAGCGTCCAGCTTTTCGCTTTTGCGTGGCCGAATATCTCCTGTTTTGACTTAAATTTTATCCGGTATGGTTTTTTGGGTTCTTCCCAGGATGTATTTCCTCTTCCTCTGACACCTGCCTCTACCTCATCGAGCAACCATTCATCTTTTACATTGGAAATGGATACGGTGGCGGCAATATAAACCTCTTTTGATGTTATCTCTGCGCCATTCTCTGTCGTAATGCTGACTTTGGGCAGTTCTGTTGATTCCTTATGGTTGTTGCTGGAATTGCACGCTATGAAAGTAAAAATCAATAAAAAAAAAGAAACTGTTGCTATGAGGAATTTAATACTTTTTTCCATTTGCCCCGTTACTAAATTATGATCTGAGAATGAAAGGTTTTTTACCGGCGAGAATGTAAGCAAATCATCCTTGGATGTCAAGTTAATCTTATTCGCAAGAACCTTAGCCGGATTTATTTTCCACATTTCGTTGAATCGTCTTGAATATTTTATTAAAAAAATAACAGATTAATGGATGTGAGTGGTGTGCTTTCCGGATTTAATTGCCTCTGATTCAATAGATATATCAAAAGGTTATGAAGTTTGTTTTTTCCGCCTTAAATTCTGGCACGGTATTTTCATTAGTATAAAGACAAATAGAGCAAACAAATTACCCCAAGGAGGTAACAGATCATGAAAAAGACAATGGCAACAACAATCGTAGCGGCAGCGGTAGTTCTTTTAACGGCAACCTTCAGCTTTGCTGAATACGCGGCAGCAGGAGCAACCAATTTCCCCTTCTTCCAACTGGGCTGTTTGATCGTTGGAGGATTGATCATGGTTTCCCTGAAACGAAAATATGAAAAGATGTATGTCGGCGAGGTGGTTGGTGTGTTCTCGCTCTATACGATTCTGATGGCTCTTTTCACCAACCCGGTTATTAACGCGGTAAAAACATTAGTCAGCTAAGAAGTAGTACTCGATATAGAACAGATGGCAAAGTAACCGCTGCTTCAACGACAAAAACATGATCTGGTAATATAGGTTCGCCCCCTCAAGGTCAAAAGGACTTGAGGGGGTTTTTATTGCGTAAAGTTTCCTGCAAGAAACTGTTTGCAATTTTTATGGTGCTATCACTGATGGTAAATTGAGCGACGTTGAGATAAGTGACCGCTTACGCTGAATTCATTATCGTGATTGACCGATTTTTTTCAACGCTTCGATGGATGAAATAATTTGTTCTTCCGTGTTGAAATAACTGAAACTGAAACGAACGGTGCCTGCGGGATACGTTCCGATCGTTTTGTGAGCGGCCGGCGCGCAATGCAAACCTGATCGTGCCATGATGCCGAATTGTTCATCCAGTGCCATCGCCACGGCAGCAGGATCCATTCCGGCTATATTAAAGGAAACAACCGGTGTTCGCCGCTGAACTGATTTTTGTCCATAAAGGATCAGGCCCGGCAGATCACGGACACCATCCATGAAAGTCTGGACCAGTTTTTCTTCCCTGTCTTTAATCCGCGCGATACTTTGTTCCAGAATGAATTCAACGCCCGCCCGTAAACCGGCAATGCCGGTTGTATTAGGCGTCCCCGCCTCAAAGCGGTCAGGCATAAAGTCCGGCTGAACTTCCAACTCCGAACGGCTGCCGGTTCCGCCGACGCAGATCGGTTCTATTTTTTTTTCAAGACCTTTGCGAATATAGAGGCCGCCGGTTCCCGAAGAGCCGAAAAGGGCCTTGTGGCCGGTAAAGGCCAGCAGGTCAATATGCATTGCTTCAACGTCAATCGGATAACAGCCCGCAGTCTGCGCCGCATCGACGCACAACGCCAAATCATGTTCGCGGGAAATCTTGCCGATATCGGCAACCGGCATGGCCGTGCCGGTAACATTGGAAGCATTCGTGATAAATATTGCCTTTGTATTTTTTTTGACTGCCTTGAGAATATCACCGGGATCAACCAGCCCGTCACGCGCGCAGGAAACAACCGTTATATCAACGCCTCGCGTTTCCATAACACGCAGAGGGCGCATGACGGAATTGTGTTCCATGCCGGACGTGATGACATGGTCCCCGGGCTTTAAGAAACCGAAAATAGCGATATTCAACCCTTCAGTTGCGTTCCTGGTCGGAATGATACTCAGAGGATCCGGAACATTAAACATTTGCGCCAGCTTTTCTCTGGTATCGAAGATGATTCGCGCCGCCTCAATAGACAAACGATGTCCGGAACGACCGGGACTGCCGCCGACGTTCTGCAGATAATTCTGCATGGCCAAGATTGTTGCTGGCGGCTTCGGCCACGAGGTAGCGGCATTGTCAAAATAAATAATATTTTTCTTCATTCCTGATTCACTTACGAAATGATTGACGGCCATTAATCATTTAGAGGTCTGATTTTTTCTATCTGCACCTTATTCAATAGTGCGGCTTCTATTTTGTTTTGGATTGCTGGTTCAAAGCGCACGCATACGCCACAATCCGAACTGATGTGCTTGGGAACCGGAATAATTTTGTGCGGAATGCTTTCGGCTTTGAGAATTTTTTCCGCCTTCAAAACGTAACTCACCGCCTTGAACAGCATGACGGAATAAGAATGTTTTTGATTCATGGCGTAAGCAAGCGTCCTGCGCGGCTCATGGCATCCAGAATGTCATACATATTGGAGACAGTGCCCGCCGCAAGTTTGTCCTTAATCTCAAAATAATTTAAACAGGTGCCGCAAACCAGCAGTTGAACGCCCGCGCTCTCCAGTTGTTTCAAATCATCCAGGACTTCCGACCCCTCTACAGTAAGTTTTACACCGGTATTGTAAAAAATGATGGTATCGGGTTTCTGAGGCTGTTCAGCGACCGTATGCAGAAACGATTTGATTAAAACGGAACCCAATTCGTCATTGCCTTGTCCCATCGTGTTTGCCGATATGACAATGATAAAAGGTCCCGGCGCTGCGGTTGCTGCACTGCAAGAAGAAACGACCACACCTTTTTTGCGCTTCAATTTTATTTCGAAAGTTGAGTCTTTTTTTGTTTCCACTTTAATCGCGAAGCCCAGTTTCGTTCCAAGGCGCTTGATGTTTTCCAGCGCCGTTTCGTTATCCACCAGCACTGTCACCTTTTCATTGATTTCCAAAGCCTGCTTGGTGAGAACTACCGGCTGGGGGCAGGCAAGTCCTCTTGCATCCACAACTTTTGTGTCACCCATTCAACATACCTCCATAAATAACCGTTCAAACAAGAAGCCCTTTTTGCCGCTGCTCCTGTAGAATAACGTCATTACCGGATGGATAAATACATTATGATCGGAAATATATCCAATAAAGAATAGTTATAGCTCTCGCAGAATTATTACTATTATTTATTCAATCCATCATCAGATGTGCTTCATCTTAAAAATACAACATTCGTTTTCGCACAGACGCCCGTTCCATCAGAGAAAAAATGTGTCCAGCTCAAACAGGGGGATTTTTTTGAACGCGTCAACGCAATCCGGGCAGAGTTGCGTGCCCCGGACGGATTCGATGACACGCATTGCCTCTTCATGGCTCATGCGCGGGCGATAGGAACGGTTGCTCGTCAGGGCGTTATACGTATCGGCCACTGCCGCTATTCGGGCCCAGAGCATGATTTCCTGTCCCTTGAGTCCGTTGGGATACCCCTTGCCATCAAAACGTTCATGGTGTTGAAGGATGACGGGCAGTAACGGTTGGATGCTGGGAATGGATTCCACAATGGAAACCCCTTTTACGGGATGTTTTTTAACAATGGACATTTCTTCTTCGGTCAGCTTACCGGGTTTCAGCAGGATGGCATCAGGGACGACAATCATTCCGATGTTATGAATGCGTCCGGCCATGATCATGGAATCGATGGTGTCCGCGTCAAAATTCATCCGCTGTCCTATCTGGGACATGATTTTGGCCACCGCTTCAGAATGGCCGCTGGTAAAGGGATCGCGTGCCTCCATCGTCTCAACGAAGCTGGTGATTCCGGTCATCATCATTTTATTTTCTTCACAGTAAAGCTGCTTTTGTTTGAGCAAAAGCAGAAAATGATCCGAGAGGAGCCTTTCGACGGTGATCAAAAGCTGCTCCATGTTAAACGGTTTCACCAGATAGCTGGAAGCTCCCAGATCAAACAGGCGACGCATGATACCGCGTTCGCTGTTTGTGCTCATGACGACGAAAGGAATAACGGCCAGATCGGGATCGGCATTAATTTTTTTGCACAATGCAATTCCGTCCATTTCGGGCATGTTGATGTCGCTGATGATGAGGTCCGGTTGCCGTTCTTTAATTCTGGTTAAGGCCTGTTTCCCGTTTTCCGCAATCATGACCTGAAAACCGGCTTCACTAAGAGAGCCCGAAACCATCCTGCGTATCAGCGCGGAATCGTCCACCACCAGAATGCAGCGACTGCGGAAAAAACGGAACCGCTGGAGCACTTTTTCGATGGTTCCGATTAAATTCACATGCGCTTCCGCTTTGGAAACGTAAGCGGCTGCGCCAACCATGAAGCCCTTTTCAATATCCTTGTCCCCGTCGAGAGAACTGAGGATAATCACGGGGATTCCACGCGTGCGGTCGTTACTTTTCAACCGCTGGCATAATCCGAATCCGTCCAGCCTGGGCATCTCCACGTCAGAGATGATCAGGTCAAAGTCGGTACTCTGTGCCACTTCCCATCCCTTTTCCCCGTCTTCCGCCTGGATAATTTTCGCGCCATAAGCTTCCAGTTGCCTGGAGATGACTGTCCGGGTCGTGGCGCTGTCATCGACAATGAGTATAAGGGGTTGTTGATCCATAGGTATATATCCTTTCGAATGAGTTCAGAACAATCAAATCATTCCTCTGTTTTTTGCGATCTGCATCATTTGTTCGCCGCCTGTCGCGGGGAGGATGCGCCTGCCGGCATCGGGTTTGAGCAGGAGGGTAATGGCCTCCGCGGGACAGGTGGTTACACACAGACCACAACCGATACAGCGGTCGAGGTTGACCTGTGCAATTCCGTCTTTATCCATGGCGATGGCCTCCATCTGACACCGATCCAGACATATTTCACAACCGGTGCAGTCTTCCCGTTGAATCGATGCCTGGTAATTGGAAAAAACATGTTCCGCCGGTTTGGGCAGTTTTTTGATTGCGCCGAGAATCAGACAGCAGTCGCCGCAGCAATTGCACATCCCGCCGGGATTCTGGGTCGTGGCCGGTTGGGTGACCAGCCCCGCCTCCTGCGATTTTCTTAAAATGTCAATCGCTTCGTCAATGCTAATCTGCCTTCCCAGGTTGTTTTCTATGTAAAACCGGGCCATGGAGCCAAACATGAAACAGTTTTCCATCGGTTTATCGCAACCCTTGCCGATGGTTTTATTTCCCTTCCGGCACAGACATTCGGCGACGGCGATCGTGTCGTTTTTCTTAATGAGGGCCACCGCGTCATCGAAGGCCGCCACGTGGTGTTCAGGCACGATGGACTTCTCAACGGGAATGGTCCGGAGGAACAGCCCTTCAACGCCTGCTATGGCCCGATCTAATCCCTGGGCATAATACTGTTTGATAAGATCGCCCAGCTCGCGATCAAAACGTTTGACCTGAAACTCTATCAGGCCATGCATGAAGGGAATCGCACCGTATTTGACCGATGTTTCCTTCCTGAGCCTGAAAAGAAGGCCGCGTTTCGCCATGTCCTCCAGTTGTCCGGCCACTTCATCAACAGGCCTTTCGAGCCGTTGCGCGACGGCCTGCGGTTCTTCCAGCAGAGGTGACATGTCGAGGAACATCTCCGCGTCTTTTTGACTGAAAAGCTTTTTCAATATTGTTATTTCGATTCCCGTTTCCGTGGCCGGAAATCCCAGGGAATACATGTCAAGCCTTTGCTGTAACCGGCGGAAAATATCTTCCGTCATGGTGATGTTCTCCTTTTCATCTCTTTCATCAACGCTGCGATAATAGCCTCCGCAGCAATCACAGGGTTCAATATTCCCATTATCGTGCGAATCATTTTCATTGTTGACACCTGTGCATTCGAAGGATTCGTCAATAATCAATCATCGACTGAAAAATAAATAGACAGCAATAACAGCTAGCCCGATTATTATCAGAACCGGAAGTGGAATTACATCACAAAGATTGCTTAACTGCAACAGGAGATCGGAAAATATCCCCGGTGTTTTGGATGCCATTACGCCGTATTCCATCATGCTTCCCTCTTTTTAAGATTGATATTTTCTTTCAAGCTTTCCGATAGCCCCTATGCTTATTGATGGCACGGTGAAATCCACTGTAACCGACGTTCCTGTCGCAACTGCGTCTGTTGTTAAGATGCCTCCAGCATACATTGCCATCACCTGATATGTTCCGGCGGGCAGATCCACAGCATAAGACCCTGTTTCGGCGTAATGAAAACCTCCCGAACGGATTGCTGATCAGTTTAATCAATATGATGATTATTTGATACTCCTCGGGTCTTGAGCTGTCAAGGGGGGAAAATGTGGAATTGGGTGAGATATCAACGGGTCTTCAGACTCATGATGATGGGAATCACCACCAGTGTCAAAAGAATGCTGACAGCAATTAAAGGCCAGCGGAGCCCCATATAGGAAGCCATGACGCCGCCCATTAACGGTCCCAGCGTCATGCCGAGAGAGGTCATGGAAGCCATCCATCCATAAGCCTTCCCGTAGTTTTCCTTTGGCGTGATTTTTCCGAGCAGGGCATTCATGGTGGGAATATTCCCCCCGACAGCGAATCCGAAAATGATTCGGATAACGAGCAACTGGTCTATATTACGGGCAAGGGCATGGATTATCCACAGGATACCGGTGATGAACAGGTTCACAATGAGGACCTTTTTATGTCCCATGCGGTCGCTCAAATAGCCGATGGCGGCGGCGGAAATAGAGGCGGTGGCTCCTGTCACAGCAAGCAGTAATCCTGTTGTGGAAGCAACATTTGTCTTCAGGTTCCCGACTTCTTCAATAAACAGCGGTATAATCGGGATGGCGATATGAATTGAAAAATTAAACAGAAGAAAGACAAGCATCAAAGCAACAAACCCCGGAAGGGTAAAGAGCGTTCTGATGTTTGCGTTTTGCTTCAGCGACGCGGCAGAAGGACGGATAAATTTTTCTTTCGTTCCAAAAAGAACCAGGAGGCCGCCAAGGAGCAGCATTACCCCGCCGGCAACGAAAGTCAGACGATAACCGACGATGTCGGCAATGACGCCACCAATCAACGGTCCGACGGACATTCCCAAGAACACGCCGACCTGCATCAAACCCAGCCCGAATCCCAGTTTCGCTCCTGGTAAAACAGAGGAGACCAGGGCAAGAGAGGCGGAAATCGTTCCGGTAAAAGCGCCGCCAAGTAAACGCAAAATGAGGAGTTGATAAACATTACTGATCATGCCCATGGCAATGGTAATAATAGCGCCGGCAAACATGGCGCGTTCCACCATAAGTTTTCGGCCATAACGGTCCGAAAGCCATCCCCAGAAGGGAGCGAAAATGGTCATCGTGAGGCTTGATGCCGCCATCATAATCCCGGCCCAGACCGGCACCAGCTTTTCATCCATCACGCCGATTTCACGGATATAGAAGGGGATAAAGGGCAGGACAAACGCAAAACCAATAATGGAAAGCAACTGGGCGATGAACATGACAAAAAGCGTCGATCGCCAGGGCGGGGCCACATCTGTTTCCTGAGCGGTATTTTCTTTCTCTTTTGTCATGTAAAAGTTTCCTTCAGGGGAGAAAAAAGTAACAGAAAATAAATCAAAAAATCACGGGTATGAACCCCAAAGCAAGCTTTGTAAACTATTCCGCGACAAGGGATAATTACACTTACGCTTCGAACGTCGTTTCGCTCCTTCTTATCGAGTACATTACCCTCCGCTTCGCGGGATTGTTCCCAATCCCGATTTATTGGGATTGGATAGTTCGTCCAACAAATTTCAGTACGCTGTGCTTCTGAAATTTGAGACTCACAACAACTTACCAATTCCGCTACGCTACGCTTTCGGAATTGGAGTTTCAACAATAAAAGACCCCGCAACCATTAAATCAGTTACGGGGTCTTTCCCCAGGAGTAAAAACATTGCAAATTATTTTATCGGGCCCGTTTCAAAAAGAGCTACGATTCTGCGATTTTTCTGCCGTCCCTCTTTGGTGGCATTGCTGGCAACGGGCTTGTCGGGTCCGTAACCAATCGCCTTAATCCGAAATTGTTCAACGCCGAATTGATCAATCAGGTATTGCCTGATGCTTTCTGCTCGTTTTTTGGAAAGCAGGATATTGGCCTTCCGGGGGCCGATATTGTCCGTATGGCCGACGATGGTAGCGGTTGCCTCAGGGTGCTCTTTCATGAAAACTGCCACGGTCTGGAGCTCCTTGTGATACTGGGGCTTGATCAAAGCTTTTCCTGAATCGAATTCCATCTTCAGTAGAATGGAAACAGGGGCGTCGATCGCTTCTTCGCAACCCTCTTGGTTGACGGGTGTGCCGGCAGGAGTCCGGGGGCACTTATCCAGACTGTCCGTAACGCCATCCTTATCGGCATCGGGAGGACAGCCTTTTTCGTCAACGCTGACACCGGCGGGAGTCCCCTGGCAACTGTCCAGGTAATCGAACACGCCATCCCGGTCGGTATCGGGAGAACAGCCGGATTTGTCAACCACGATGCTGGCCGGTGTGCCGGGACATCGATCCGCGATATCCGGGACGCCGTCGCGGTCGGCATCCGGCGGACAACCGTACTGGTCGGTTTCCGAACCGTAAGGCGTATCGGCGCACTTGTCGATATTATCGGGAACGCCATCTTTATCCGTGTCCGGAATAACTTCCGGAGTTGTCTGTTCTGTAACCCGGGGATACGGATCCTCCTTGACGCCTTCAAAATCATAGCTGATCCCTAAAGTGAGCGTCACATCATTATGAATGTCATGTGGATTATGAATGTACTTATCGTCTCGTCCGAGGGGGATTAAATGGCGCACATCCGTCCTCAGGGATAGATTTTCCGTCACGAAATATTTAAAGCCGACGCCGTAATCGATCATGAATTTGCTGTGATCAAACCGGTCATCTTCAGAGGTGTAATAAATGCCGCCGAGGCCCATGGCCAGGTACGGTACAAAGCGGTTGCGGGGCATGAAATGGTAAAGACCTTCCAATCCGACCGTAAAGATGTCGCTGTGTTTTCCGTCTTTGTAATCTTCAAATTCCGACGGCATGCCATTGGCAAAGAATTCCGCTTCCCAGTTTTCGCTAAAATTATAACCGGCGCGAAATCCCAGCGAAACCGTATCTTTGTAACCCTGATTGCCTTCAAAAAAATGCCCCCCCGTGGATAACCCATAGGAAAAAGCGCCGGCTCTGACTTCCGCCTGAGCTGACGAGAATACTGACATCATCAGAAGCAGTGCCGCTAAAACACTCAGTTTCTTCACGTTCTTTTCTCCTTTCACGGCGAGTATTTTGCAGAAAAACTTGATGTTTATTAACACTAAATAGTTAAAAAGTAAATCATTTCTTTCAAGATCAACGATGGTTTCAGAACAAGAAAAGCGTGCCCT